>Ga0114999_10000187_pt1 | contig 91663 bp, 59 predicted proteins | sample ArcticOcean_MG_C_3_FD_89820 | JGI IMG/M metagenome (GOLD analysis project Ga0114999, IMG submission 89820) | Marine microbial communities from western Arctic Ocean - ArcticOcean_MG_CB8_126 | ecosystem: Environmental > Aquatic > Marine > Oceanic | place: Arctic Ocean: Canada Basin | collected...
ACCCGCAACGCATACAACTCAGCACCCCGCAACACGAATCGCATCCGCACTGGCTGCCCGTTGAGACCTTCCAGACCCCGCCCGCCCTTCCAACTCACCTCTCGGTCCACAGTGTCACCGTACACCGCGTGGCAATCAGCCAATCCAAAACCCTCGATCGGCGTTCCGTCCGGTCTCTGCAACTCGACACCGATCGAACCGACCGCCGAGGTCGCGAAATTCAACCGCAACCGCTTGCCCGTGAAACGCAATGGACGGGTCAACAACTCGCCACCGGTCATCTCGGCACCGATCGACACGAATCCGTCCAGCCGCAACGTGTAACGCCGCAACGTGCAACTGGTCCCCGTCCAACCACTCTCCTTGCCGTAAAACGACAACTCGCGGTCCGCTCCCGGCAAGTCCGATGCCGTCTCGACCGGCTGAGACGCCATCCCCAGATGACTGTAGTTCCACGTGTCCGGACGCTCGGGACCCGGAGGAATGAACGCATCGTTCCATCGCTTGAAGCGCACGCCATCACGACTGGCCATGAACAACGCGTCGGTCAATCCCGTACCGTATCGCTCGTGTGCCTCGGCTCGCATCTCCCGATGCTTCCGCTCGGGCAACGCACGCATCGACGGGTTCCAGCCACGCTCGACATAACGCATCGGGAAACCAACCAGTATATGAGGAGCTCGGTGATACGCACTCACCTGGTTCGTATACATCTGCTCGCCCGGAGAATCTGCGTACACCAGATCCGCCGTGTTCTCCCAGTGCACCAGGTCCGGCGACGTCGCCGTCCGGATCGCACGGATCCCCGCCGGCTTCCACACCTTCTGTGTCGTCACTCCCTTGGTGAAATAACGCCAGTACGCACGGTAACAACCGGCCTCGGTGTCCCAGAACGCCAGGTTCTGTGAATCAAACGCACCGTTGGTGATCACAGCTTTCTGGTGCAACAACCGCCAACGCACTCCATCGGCCGATGCAAACGCAAACATCCCGCCCTCTCGCATCGTCCCGCCCATCGCCTTGTACTTCTCGTCTGCCGGACAACCCGGTCGAGTGTCCAGAAATGGTGAGAAATTGTGAGTCCCCACGCCGGCCCAACAGATGTTGTTCTTCTTCGAACCATTGAACTCAACCAAGCCCAGGTCCGGCTTCGTCCACTCGATCCCGTCCCGACTCTCGGCGTAACAATAGAACTCCGGATGACTGTTCGTGATCAAACGCCCATCAACCACCGACAACTGCGCCCCCCTGTAGTACATCCGGTACAAGTCGCCGTCCTGAAACACCGTGTGGTACCCGCAACTGGTCCCCTCCCATGGGGCATCATGCACCAGCGACAACTCGCGAGTCACCGGGTTGTGCAACCTCTGACGAGCCGAACCGCTCAGCCGCTCAATCACATGACCGTCAATAAACAACTCGCGTCTCGAACCGATCGACAACTCCTTCACCGGCCGAGCCAAGACAGCCGCCGCGGCCGACTCGGATCCACCACCTTCCGCCGTCACGGCCGCTGCAGCGGCACCAGCCCCGACACCGGCCGAAACCTTCAGAAACGAACGACGGTTGACGTTTTCGTGAGACGTATCAGATGAGGTCATCGCCAGCGGACTCCTTCAAGGAACATTTCGATGTCAATTGTATGACATCGTCAGCTAGCATGCACCAAACACCACCCCGAGATCAACTCATGCGCCGTATCACCACCCTGCTCTCCGCGACACTCGCTCTGCTGCTGGCCACCTCCGTGTCGGCCCAAACCAAGCTCTCCGAAGCCCGCAGCCTCCACGGCATGGTCGTCACCGTCAGCCCACCGGCAACTCGAGCCGGACTCGAAATCCTCGCCGCAGGCGGCAACGCCGTCGATGCCGCGATCGCCGTCGAGTTCGCTCTCGCCGTCGCTTGGCCCGAAGCAGGCAACATCGGCGGAGGAGGATTCATGATGGTCCACCCCGGCCGCGACCAGCCTCATCAGCCGGTCGTCTGCATCGACTACCGCGAAATCGCACCACGCTCGGCCACCGAAACCATGTTCGGCCCCCAATCGGGACAACACACGCACCTCATCGTCGGAGTCCCCGGCACCGTCCACGGCATGGTGACCGCTCACCGACGATTCGGGTCCCTGAAATGGAAACGACTGCTCGCACCCGCCATCCGATTGGCCGATGAGGGATTCCAACTCGATGCAGCCGTGGCTCGGTCGATCAATCGCGTTCTGGCACAAAAAAGCGTTCGCGACGGCGTGCATCACCGGGAACTGCGCCGTGTCTATGGCAAGCCCGACGGCAGCAGTTGGCAAGCTGGAAATCACCTGGAATTGCCCGACCTCGCCGAGACACTCGAACGGATCGCCGACGATAAGGCCGACGGGTTCTACGACGGCAAGACCGCACGACTCATCGCACGCGAAATGAAACGCGGAGGTGGGATCGTGTCACGAAACGACCTGGACCGCTATCGAGCACGAGTGCGACCCGCCGTTCGCGGGACATTCCGCGGCCACGATATCTATGGAGCACCGCCGCCCAGTTCCGGAGGCACCTGCGTCGTCCAGATGCTGAATGTGCTCGAACACCTGGAATTGAAGAAACACCCACGCTACTCGGCCCGCAACCTGCACGTGCTGGCCGAGACCATGAAGCGAGCGTTCTGCGACCGAGCCCGTCACCTGGGCGACGCCGATTTCGTCGACATCCCCGGCCACCTGGTCACCAAACCCTACGCCAAAACGATCGCCAGCAGCATCAATCTCGAGAAGGCTACCCCCAGCCAGCAATTGGCCCCGAAAATCCGCGTCGTCGACGAATCGCCTTCCACCACCCACTTCTCCGTCGTCGACTCGCAGGGCATGGCCGTTTCCAACACCACCACGCTGGAAGCCAGTTGGGGGGCGAGAATTGTGGTCCGCGGTGCCGGATTCGTACTGAACAACGAAATGCGTGACTTCAACTGGTTTCCCGGCCACACCGATACCAAGGGCCGCATTGGCACCACGGCCAACCTGATCCGACCCGGTAAGCGAATGCTCAGTTCACAGTCTCCCACCATCGTCGCCCGCAACGGACGTGCAGTGCTCGTGACCGGCAGCCCCGGCGGACGGACCATCATCAACACCTCGCTGCAAATGGTCCTGGGAATCGTCGAATTCGGCCAGGATCTGCCCACAGCGATGCGGGCTCCCCGGATTCATCACCAGTGGTTGCCCGATCGGTTGATCGTGGAAACGTTTGATGGACGAATCTCCGATGATGTCGTCAAGCAGTTGCAGGCGATGGGTCACACCGTCAGTAAACGCAAGAAGACAACCTACCAAGGCGACGCTCACTCGATCCTCATCGACCCCAACACCGGCCAAATGCACGGCGTCGCAGACTTTCGCCGAAACGGGTTGGCTGCAGGGTTGTAGGTCAGACAGACTTGGGCTGCTTGGGTAACGCCAACACCGCCACCACGATCCCCGAAAAGATCAACAACGCACACACTCCAAAACTGACTCGGAACCCCAACGCCGCACTGGTCATCTCGCCGAACTGCCACTTGGCGTCCTTGATCGATTCGGCAATCGATCCGAACAGGTATCCCGTCGGTGCCGCCGGCACCATCAACAGCGTCACAAACGCCATGTTGCGGCGAATATCGCCAGGCCGCGACGCCGACAGAATGTAGTTCGGAGCATAGACGCCAATCAACTCGCCCGCTCCGTACAACCCAAACGCCACCAGATACACCGTCCCGGTCGCGAAGATCGCCCAGACCTGGGCCAACAGGAAAATCATCGCCGTGGCAATCAAGCCAGATCGAGGATGCGAACGGGTCAGCAGCCAACCCAACACCGCTCCGGCAACCACCTTGAACGCAAACCTCAAGGCGTTCTGCATCCCGGCAAACTTCGCCGGTTCGTCACCCAACACCTCCGCCGAAAACAGGTTCATGTTCGATGGAATCGTATTGCCCGAATACACCAGTACCGTGACCACCGTCGCGATCAACAGAACCCGCTGAGTCAGGATAGGACGGAAGTGGTACGCAAACGCCACCGCCGAAACAGCTGCCGCACCGTAGGCCGCGTACTTGTAACCGGCCACCTCGCGGAATTCCCCCAACTGCAACAGCCCGATCGAAAGAAGCATCACGGGCAACCCGACCAGCAACCCAACCACGCTGCCAATCGATTCCCGAGTCGGCTCGGTCTGAACCTCGGGCAACCGAAACGACCATGCCAGAATCGACGCCAACCCCATCACCGGCACACCACAGGCGAACAGCACTACGAAACCGTCCAGCCCGTTGTAGCCCTCGAATGTCAGGCCAAAAAAACTGCCTCCCAACAGCATCGTCTGGCCAAACGAACCCAACACCGCCAACACCGGCCCCGCTCCGAAAGCCAATCCCAAGGCCAGGCCGCGACGCCTCTCGTCCGAACCCCGCCCGATCATCTCCCACAACAACGCAATCGCCGTCGGACCAGCCGCTCCGGACACCGCACCCTGCAGAATCACTACGCCGATCTTGATCTCGTTCGCACACGGCATCGCCAGCACGAATGCCGTCAGCATCAACATTGCCGCAGTCGATGCGTAGCAAATGCTCAGGTTCCGACGCAAGGACGCGATGCCAGGCGACAGCCATGCCAACAACACCACGACTGCCGTCAAGGCAAAATACAACGTCGCCGGCAGATTCGACACTCGCGTGTCCGCACCCAACGCCTGGCACAACGAGGCCTGAGTGATCCCGACATAAAGCACCGGCGCCGCCAGGTACTGCATCCCGGTGCACATCGCGAAATACACCAGGTTCCTCATCTGCACCTTGGGCGCCAGCGAGCATTCCTGATCATTCGCATCCGCCTCAGGGGCCATCTCCGTGTCGTTCATCTGGATCTACCGTTTCCGCCTTTTGAGAGTCAAAGAGGCAAGCGGATGACTTGCCCGGATTCCGCCGACCTCAGACACGCTTCACAAATCTCAACCGCCTTGCGACCCTCCAATCCACCGATCCGCGGCGGCCGACCGTCTCGAACGCTGTCGACAAAGTCCTGGATCACCCTGGCATGAGGATACAGCCGGACGGGCGACTTGGGCTCCTTCAGATAATCAAACCGTTCGGGCTCGTAGATCCGTTTCCACGACTCGCCCTTTCCTAGTTCCAAAAACTCGAAGTTCTCGAGATCGAACATCGCATCGCGACCAAAGACCTGAAACCGCACCTCGCTCGACGGCAGACTTGGTGACGGCAACTCGGCGGTTATCCACATATGAGCCTGGATGCCCCCTTCGAACCCGAGTTGAGCCATCACCGAAAGATTCGGCGTGTCGAGATCGCTGTAGGTCGTCGACTGGGCATAGACCGTCTCGACCTCGCGACCGGTCAACCAACGCAGGAAATCCGCATTGTGCGACGCCATGCCCATGAACAACCCACCACCTGCCGGGTCAAACATCCACTGCCGATCGTCAAACAACTCGCGGGTCGTCGGCAGCGGAAAGGCCGAGACCGTCCGCATCATCTGGACCGGCCCGATCACCCCGTCATCAATCAACTCCTTGGCCTTCAGCGTGATCTTGCGATATCGCTCGGTCTTAACCACACCCAGGTTGACCCCCGCCTCCTCGCACGCGGAAATCATCCCGTCGCACTCGGCGATCGTGGGTGCCATCGGTTTCTCGGCCAGTACGTGCTTGCCCGCCGCGGCGGCCTTCCGGGTTAACTCGAGACGATCCTGGTCCGGAGTCGCCAGCACCACGGCGTCGACATCGTCTCGAGCCAACAACGCATCAACATCCGGCTCAGAGGGAACCTCATAATCCGACGCCAACGCCGGTGCCCGGCGACCACCGGCAATCGCCACCAGGTGACACCCCTCGGTGTGGTTCGCCACGGCCTCGCTGTAGGTGATCCCCATGAAGCCACTGCCGATCATCCCGATTCCAACACTCTCCATGATTCGTCGTCCTGGTCGTTGCTGGTTACTCAAGCGGATATCCATTCGATTCGACACGGAAAAGATAACGTCGTTTCGACTGAACGTGGCACGTTACTGCGCAAGGCCAGCACCAGGCAACTGTGAAACCTTTCCCTCTCGAACCACTTGCAAACACCTTACCGATCTCCGTGACAATCGAGACTGGTCCTGTGTGGTCTGCCGCCGCTAAACTACGCCCACCGCACAACCGCCTCGTCGGGTCTCGCAACCAACATCCACCATGATCAATGTCCTGGGAAACCCCCGTCCCAACTGCCAGGGCCTGAGCCGCCGCGAGTGGTTGCAGGTTGGAGGCGGCGGGATGTTCGGTGTTCACGCCGCGGTGGCACGGGCCGCCGAATCGGTGGCCGGAACCAGTCCCGGAATCACCACCGGTGGCCGGGCCAAGGCCGTGTTATTTGTCTTCCTTTATGGAGGTCCCAGCCAACTCGACACCTTTGATATGAAACCCGACCTCCCCCGGAGTTATCGGGGACCATTTCAGACGATCGACGCGGCGACACCGGGACTGAGAATTTGCGAACACCTACCCCGGCTGGCAGTTCGCTCGAATCGCTACGCCACCATCCGCACGGTCACGCACCCGCAGAACGACCACAACGGCACACACTTCATCCAGACCGGCCACGCCCTTCCGCCCGCCAACCGGGGCGCTGCCAACGTGGCAGCCACCAACGTTGACTGGCCGGCATTCGGATCGGTCATCTCCTACCTCGACACCCAGGCTTCTCCCACCGGGCAACTCCCGTTCCCACCCTACATCTACCTTCCACAACGTCTCGGCCACTATGCCGGTTATGACATCAACGGCCAGTACGCCGGCTGGCTCGGCAAGGCCTACGACCCGATGGCCACAGCCATCCCCAAACGCCACTCGCAAGACAACCCGTTCTTCCGTGATTGCAGCGACCAGGAACTCGACTTCCGTCTCACCGGCCTCGATCCACTGCCGGGCATCACGCTCGATCGACTCAACACTCGCCAGCGACTACTCACCCAGCTCGAATCGCGGCGGCGGGAACTCGACCAGTCAACCGCCACCCGTACCTACACCGCTCAACAACAGCAGGCCCTCGGCTTGATCACCTCGTCGGATATCGCCGGCGCGTTCGACATCCGCCAGGAACCCGATCGCCTCCGAGACAACTACGGCCGCAACCTCTTTGGGCAATCACTGATCATGGCCCGACGGCTGATCGAATCGGGCGCCCGATTTGTCACGGTCGGATGGGACATGACCGTCCGTGGCGACGACACCAGCAGTTGGGACAGCCATCGCCAACTGACCCGGATCAACCGTGATCACCTCCTGCCCGGCCTCGATCTCGGACTCTCGGCGTTACTCGACGACATGGGCCAGACCGGCCTGCTGGACGAAGTGCTGGTGATAACCGCCGGCGAGATGGGCCGGACTCCCAAGTTCGAAAACCGTGGATCCCAGGATGGCCGTGACCACTGGTCGTATTGTTTCCCCTGCCTGCTGGCCGGGGCCGGAATTCGCGGTGGCATGATCCACGGCAACTCGGACCGACACGCCGCCTACCCGGCCGATCACGCGGTCACCCCCGGTGATCTGGCCGCCACCGTCTACCATTCACTGGGCATCTCTCCGGACCTGCGGATCCCTGATGCCCTGGGCCGCCCGGTCCCGCTGGTCGAAAAGGGCCGCCCCTTGACCGGGCTATTTCGCTAACGGGCCGCCCTGGACCGTAGTTCGCCGGCCATGGCACTCCCACGCCAACTGCGGGACTCCCCGTTTCTCACTCACCCCACCCGCTGTGGTCCGGCTCAGCAGAGTCGTCTTCAGCAACCGCTCACGAACCCAGGCACGACATCACATTCGGTCTCTCCACCTTCTCGGAAGAACCCTCCAGCAATCACCTTGGCAACGGCGTGTCCACGGCGATCACCCACCAGGCCACCGGACCCGCCTCGTCAGTCGCAAAGCGTTCGAGCAATCCAGTGTCGAGGATGCGGAACGAGGCGATCCGGCCGCTGGATTGGCCGGCCGCATACAGGTATCGCCCGGTCGGATCAATCGTGAACGAACGTGGTGTCTTCTCGGTTGGCACCTGGCCGAGCCTGGTGGCCCGGCCGGTCTTGGCGTTGATCGAATAACAGGCAATGCTCTGATGGCCGCGATTGGCCACATAGACAAAGCGACCGTCTGGTGTCATCTCACAGCGTGCCGTTGAATTGTTCGCCCGGTTGAAATCCTCGGGCAGACTGCTGAGCGTCTGCAAAGGTGTCAACCTCCCAGACTTGCCGTCAACGGCATAGACACCCAGCGAACTACCCGCCTCGTTGCTGGTGTATGCCCAGCGGTCACTCGGGTGTATCACGATGTGCCGAGGATGCTCGCCTTTTGGCCGGGCCACGAATGGAGGATCCAGGGCCCGCAGACGACCGCGATTGCGATCGAAGGAGAACTGATGGACGCGATTGCCACCGGTGTGAGACACGTAAACGAAACGGTCCTTTGAATCGAAGGCCACGCCATGAGCCTTCTCGGCTGTTGAAATCGTCTGCAGCGGCTTCTCGGAAATCCGCCCCTGGCGGTCAACGGCGTGGACGGTCACCTTGTTCGAGACATAGTAGGCCGTGATCAGGAACCGGCCTGAAGAATCCGGCTGCAGGAACGCCGGGTCCTCGCCGCCATCCACAACGCTCAACGGTGTCAACTTCCCGTTGGCTGGATTGACTCGGTAACTGGCTAACTGGCCGGTCGATCGAAACGAAACGAACAGCGTCCGACGATCGGGAGAGATGTTCATCTGGGCTGGCTCGGCCGGAGTCTTGACCTGGTCCAGCCGAACCAGTTTGCCAGAAACCGGCATCCTCATGTACGTCAGGACCTTTTTCTCCTGCAATAGTGATACGAACAGCCACGAGGCCGATTCGGACCGGGCTGGTGTCGACCAGAACCCAAGGGCCAACACAACGGTGAGCAGTCCAATCGCGGTCGTTTGTCGTGTCATGATCGCTCCACTGTCGGCCAGCCATTCATTGGCCAGGACACCCGCCTGACCATGTCCGGATTATCTCTCAACAGCATCGCCCACGTCGAGTCGACCGGCCGGGTCCCGAGTGGTTGCGTCGACCAGGGGATTGCCCGAGAATCACCACTACAGCATAGCCGCCGCAATATGCCACACCACGTGGGATCTCACCCACCGGAATTCCGTGTCGATGCCTTCCGTTCCCAAGTTTGTCGCTGCATTGGCCATGTGGATGCTCGCCGCTGCCGTCACCGCAGCGGAACCCTCCGAGCGAGTATCATTCGAGCGTGACGTTGCCCCGTTGTTTCGTACCACCTGCGTCGCTTGTCATAACAGCAGCGACCCCAAGGGTGGTCTCGACCTCGGAACGGCAAGAACCGCCTTTCAACCGGGCGATGACGGCCCACGGATTGTCCCAGGCCAACCCGCTGCCAGCCTGCTGCTGGAACGTCTTGTCGATGGTTCGATGCCTCCCAGCGGCAAGCAACCTCGGCCGACCCCGTCTCAAATCAACAGCGTCCGACGCTGGATCACGCAGGGAGCCCGCTGGCCCAAGACACTGACAATCGACCGCCATGATGTCACGACCGATCGCTGGGCCGGACGAGACTGGTGGTCGTTGCAACCGATCCGACGTCCCACGCCGCCAGTTGTTGACGCCCCCCGGGCAGCCAATCCCATCGACCGGTTCATCGCGGCCCGACTGACCCAGCACGGACTGGTCCCCAACCCACCCATCGACCGCCGCGGATTCCTGCGACGTGTCACTTTCGATCTCCTCGGCCTGCCTCCCACACCGCGACAACTGGCCACCTATCTCTCCGACACCGCACCGGGCGCCGATCGACGGCTCGTCGACCGGTTGCTCGCCTCGCCACACCACGGCGAACGCTGGGGACGCCATTGGCTCGACGTGATCGGTTACACCGAAAGCGACGGGTTCGAACACGACAAGTTTCGACCGCACTCGTGGCGGTACCGCGATTACGTCATCAACAGCTTCAACACCGACCTGGCCTACGATGAGTTCGTTCGTCAGCAGATTGCCGGCGATGTCCTTCCAGAGTCCACTCGCCACAGCATCGCTGCCACCGGGTTCCTCGTCTCCGGAGAATGGGACGAAGTGCAGAAGGTGGGTGCAAGCAAGGCTGAAATGCAACGTGCCCATGAGGAGCAGATCGCCGAACTCGTCGGGACCGTAACCGGCACGTTTCTGGGTCTAACTGTCAACTGTTGCCGCTGTCATGACCATAAATTCGATCCGCTTCCGCAAACCGATTATTACCGGGTCAAGGCGGTCTTTGATGGTGTCGATCACAGGCGGGGCCAGAACGATGACGGCAATCGGTCCATCTTGCCAAAACAAGAAATCAGCCAACTTGAGCTGGCCAAGCTTCCACTGAAACGGCAGCAAGAATCGCTCAAAGCGGAACTGGCCCGGCTCCGTCGACTGCTGCCCGGCGATGCGGTTCCCAGCAAGGGCAGCCGCCCGGTTGACACGCTGGTCGACGGACGTCACGGCCGGGCACTCAACGCCGTCCACACCCAGGCCACCCTGCCCTCCAAAACTGTCTACCACCAGCCACCGCTGACCATCGAATGCTGGGCCCTGGCCCGTAGCCGAGACAACTTCAACGTCTTTGTCGCCAACAACCTCAAGTCCTCGGGAGAGCACTGGGAACTGTATTCGTTCTCCGGCACGGGAGATTTCAGCGTCTACATGCCTGGATACGAACCGGCCACGATTCGCTCCAATGTTGTCATCACCGATGGCCGCTGGCACTACCTGGCCATGCAGTTCGACGGCAGTTCGGTCCGGATGTTCGTCGACGGCAGGCCAGTCAAACATCAGTCGGTCACACGCAAAGAACAACCCGGGCCACTGGGCACACTCGACTTCGGTGGTTATACGCCCGGACCTGTCGGCTGCGACGGCGCGGTCGACGATGTGCGAATTTCAAACACGATCCGACCGATCAATCAGGTCGCCCCAGCCCCCTTCACCGTCGACAAGTCCACCGTCGGCCTATGGAACTTCGATACGCTCCGTGCCGGACTTTTGGCGGATCTCTCGCGGGTCACCGAGAAACCGGCCCGGCAGGCCGCCGAACGACGAATACGGCAGTTGACCAGACAACTTCAAACGAACGAGACACGGCTCGGCTCACTGGTTCATCCGATGGGTTACATCGGGTCTCGCCGTCAACCCGAGGCCACCCATGTGCTGTTGCGAGGCGATATCAAGACCCGGGGGCCACGCGTCGCTCCTGGTGGCCTCTCGGCATTTCCGGGGTTGCCTGGTGACCTCCGACTGTCCCCCGATGCGACGGAAGCCGAACGCCGGTACCGTTTTGCCCGCTGGGTAACCGATCCCCGCAACCCGCTCGCGGCTCGCGTCATGGCCAACCGCATCTGGCAGTTTCACTTCGGATCGGGCCTGGTTCTCAATGCCAGCGACCTGGGCTTCAATGGCGGCCGTCCCTCGCACCCGTTGCTACTTGACTGGCTCGCATCCGAGTTGATCCGCTCGGGCTGGAGCCTCAAACACCTCCACCACCAAATCGTACTGTCGGCCACCTACCGGCAATCGTCGCAATCACGGCCACAGGCTTTCGATGCCGACACCGACAACCGCTGGCTGTGGCGGTTTCAACCGCGACGGCACGATGCCGAAGTCATTCGCGACTCGATGCTGGCCGTCAGTGGCGAACTGAACTCGTCGATGCACGGGCCCAGCGTCCGCCCCTTCACCGTCACCGTCTTCAACACACACTTCTATCACCTCTTTGACAGCGCCGACGCCCCCTACAATCGACGCACCGTCTATCGAGCCAACGTGATCACCGGCCGCGATCCGCTGCTCGACTGTTTCGACTGCCCCTCCCCGTCGGTCGCCACGCCGCGACGAGCAAGCACGGTCACTCCGACACAGGCACTGGCACTGATGAACAATTCGTTTGTCATCAGACAAGGACGCCGGTTCGCCCAACGTGTCGTCCGCGAAACCGGACGCGACGCGGACAGACAGACCCATCGCATGTTCCAATTGGCATTCAATCGACCGCCAACACCACGCGAACGACAACTGGTGACGACCCTGATCCACGACCACAGCCTCGAACACGCCTGCTGGGCACTACTCAACAGCAGCGAATTCCTTTATCTCCCCTGAGCCTCCTCGCCCTCGCACACATGACTTCCACACGACGCAACTTCTGCAATCAGATGGCCAGTGGCCTTGGCACGATCGCCCTCGCCAGCCTGCTCGACCAGGATCGTGGGCAGGCTGACCGACCGCACAATCTTGCCCGAGCCAAACGCTGTATTCATATCTTCTCGCCCGGCGGAGTCAGCCAGGTCGACACGTTTGACTACAAGCCCGCACTCGAACGCCTGGACGGCAAACGACTGATGGGTAAAGGCGACATTGACACGTTCTTCGGAAAGATCGGTGTCCTGCGAAAAAGCTTCTACCGCTTCAGGCAGCATGGCGCAAGCGGCAGTTGGGTCTCGGAGCTGTTTCCGCACTTGGCGAATCGAGTCGACGACCTGACCTTCTTTCACACCCTGGTCTCTAAAAGTTCCTCTCATACACCCGCCTGCTTCCAGATGAACACCGGCTTCACCCAGGTCGGATTCCCCAGCGTTGGATCCTGGCTCTCCTACGGACTCGGCACGGCCAACGACGAACTGCCAACGTTTGTCGTGCTGCCTGACCCTCGCGGACTCCCCAACGGAGGCACCAGCAACTGGAGCCAGGGGTTCTTGCCGGCACAGCATCAGGGCACCGCCTTTTCAACCATCGCCAAGGGCCAGGCAATCGCACACCTGGAGACTCCCGATTCGGTTTCGCTCGAGGGGAGACAAGCCGGACTCTCGCTCCTAGCCGATCTGGATCGCCGCTTTGCCCACGCCAATCCCGGTCACGATCAACTCAGAGCACGCGTCCGTTCCTACGAATTGGCCGCACGCATGCAAACCAGTATCCCCCGAGTCGTCGATTTTGGCGACGAAACCCAAGCCACTCGAAAACTCTACGGCCTCGACGACTCGGTCATCGGCCAATCCGCCTCCAACTTCCTGCTGGCACGACGGTTGATCGAACAAGGCGTTCGCTTTGTCCAGATCTTCAACGGCGGAGCACTCGGGTCTCCCCGTATCAACTGGGACGCTCACGAGGACCTGGTCCGTAATCACACCAACCAGGCCCGACATCTCGACCAACCCGCGGCCGCCCTGCTGACCGACTTGAAACAGCGAGGACTACTCGACGACACGCTGGTCGTCTGGTCGTCGGAATTCGGCCGCACACCGTTCACTCAAGGCAACCCCGGCATGGGCCGCGACCATCACCCGCTGGTCTTCACCGCCTGGATGGCCGGCGCCGGACTCAAACCCGGTTACCACCACGGTGTCAGTGACGACGTGGGATACCAACCGGCCGAGGATCCCGTCACCGTCTACGACTTCCATGCCACGCTGCTGCACCTGCTCGGCATCGACCACACCCGATTGACCTACTACCACAACGGACTCGCCCGACGACTCACCGATGTCCACGGCCACGTCGTCCACGATGTCCTGGCCTGAAAAACACAGAGGCTCACTATTCATCTGCTGCTGCCTTTGGCGTCGAGTATCCTGACCGTCCTCGGATTGCTGCTGCTCAAGCGAGCCCAGGCCCAGGGCACAACCACCTGGACCACTCTCATCGTGGTCACTTGGACCACCGCCGTCGCCTTCTCGGCACTCACCCTCATCGGTGGCACCATGCAGCCACTCTCGCTCGTCTGGCAGCCAGCCCTCGTCGGTGCACTCTTTTTGGCCGGGCTGACCTTCACCTTCCTGGGCGTACAGATCGGCGATGTCTCGATCGTGACTCCCGTCCAAGGCGTCAAGGTGCTACTGGTCCCGGCCCTGGCCGTGCTCGTCGTCGGCGATGTCGCCGGAACACGGATCTGGCTCGCTGCAGCCATCGCCATGGGTGGCATCTGGTTCATTCAATCGACCGACGAAACTCTCGATCGGTCCAAGGTCCGAATCTCAATCGGCTGTGCACTCCTGGCAGCAGTCTCGCTGACGCTCTTTGACCTGCTGATCCAGAAATGGGCGCCCGCCTGGGGACCCGGGTACTTCCTGCCCCTCGCGTTCGCATCGACCGCACTGCTGTCGCTGGGTTTTCTGAAACTCGCCAGGCCCAACCGACAGAGCATCCGCTCGCAACTCTCCTGGCCACTGGCTATCGGAGCACTGCTGATGGCAGTGCAGGCCTTCGGCATGACCTACACCATCGCACAGTTCGGCGATGCCACTCGAGTCAATATCGTCTACTCGTTGCGAGGACTCTGGGGAGTGCTGCTGACCTGGACTCTGGCAAAGTCCCTGGGACTGGCCGACACACTGCCCGCGTCCTCAGTCATGCTCAAACGGCTCGCAGGTGCCATCCTGATCGGCGCTTCGATTGCGTTGTCCCTGGTTTGACACGACGATCCCTGAAACTGGTGCCAGAATCCGACATCAACCACGGCAACCGATCTACTGTCGAACACACCCGGGCCCGAAGACAATGACCCATCAGACGATCACCATCTACCACAATCCCGGCTGCTCCAAGAGCCGCCAGACATTGGCGATCCTCGAACAGGCCGGTGCGACACTCGAAGTGATCCAATATCTCACGCACCCGCCAACTGCCGATCAACTTGGTACACTCGCCAAGCAACTCGGCTTGGCACCATCCGGGTTTATCCGCGCCGGCGAGCCAGCCTACAAAACACTGGATCCTCCCGGCCCCGAGTCTTCCTCGGCAGAATTGCTCGACGCGATGGCCAAACACCCGATCCTGATCCAGCGACCGATCGTTGTTCGAGGTAACCAAGCCGTCCTGGGACGCCCGCCGGAAAACGTTCACCAGTTGCTCTGATACCTCGCAGTCAAATGGCGCCTTTCCCTGGATAGCCCAATCCGGGTATCCTACACCCAATCCAATACAGGACACCGACACAACACACATCTGGCAAAACACCTCTCACCCTCCATACGGATCGCCCATATGACCCGCTCGAAAACTCTGGACCGCCGCGACTTCCTGCAATCCACCAGTGCAGGTGCCTTGGCCATTTCCGCCGGCGTGTTCACCGGAGGAGCGATGGCAGCCGAGAGATCAGCCAACGAAAAACTGAGAATCGCATGCATCGGGACGGCCAACCGGGCGGCCGCCGACATCAACGGTGTCCAGGGCGAAAACATCGTCGCGCTGTGCGATATCGACACCAATTACCTTGATCGCGCCAAGGCACGCTTCAAGGACGCCCGCACCTATGTCGATTACCGCGAAATGATCGAAACCGAAGCCGGACGCATCGATGCCGTCGTCGTCGCGACCGCCGATCACCAGCATGCTCCGGCATCACTGCGTGCCATCAACAAGGGACTGCACGTCTACTGCGAAAAACCTCTGACGCACACAGTCCACGAAGCTCGAGTCATCGCCACGGCTGCCAAGAAGAAAGGCGTCGCCACGCAACTCGGCACCCAGATCCACGCCAATGACAATTATCGGCGTGTGGTCGAGATCATCCAGTCGGGTGCCATCGGCGACGTCACCGAAGCTCATGTCTGGGTCGGTAAGGGTTGGGGTGGAGGCGATCGTCCCAAGCCGGGTCAAAAACCGCCCAAGAGCCTGCACTGGGACCTCTGGCTCGGTGCCGCACCGGTTCGCCCCTATGCCGCCGGACGATACCACCCCGCCCAATGGCGCCGCTGGTGGGACTTCGGACAAGGGACCCTCGGTGACATGGCCTGCCACTTCATGGACCTGCCATTCTGGGCCCTGAAACTCCGACACCCGACTCACGTGAAGGCCACCGGACCTCAAGTCCATCCGGAAACCTGCCCGCTGGGACTGAAGGTCGAGTACCAGTTCCCCAAACGTGGCAAACTGGCACCGACTAAGTTGACCTGGTACGACGGAAACATGATCCCGAAAACCGTCGCCGGAGAACGTGTGCCGGGAAGCGGCGTGATGTTTGTCGGAACACAAGGACACATGTTCGCCGACTACGGCCGCTATCGACTCTACCCGCAAGACAAGTTCAAAAACTTCCAGCCGCCCAAACAGACGATCCCCAAGTCGATCGGACACCACGCCGAGTGGATCCAGGCCTGCAAGACGGGTTCACCAACCACCTGCAACTTCGACTACTCCGGGGCACTGACCGAAACCGTCCTGCTCGGCAACGTCAGCTATCGAGCCGGCAAGGCACTGGAATGGGATGCCGCCGCTCTCGAAGCACCCAACTGCGCCGAAGCCGCTCAGTATATTCGCAAGGAATACCGCGAAGGCTGGGAAGTCGCCTGAGTCGTTCTACTGCGGGGCAGATGAAACGCCCGAAACCCCCTAGTCGATGTACTTCAGTTGGATCGCCGCCCCTGGCAGCTTCTTCTGAAGACTCGCTACGCCAGCTTCGGTCACGTTGGTCCGAGTCAGCTTCAGGTCCTTCAGCGATGTCAAACCCTCCAGGTGCACCAAGCCCTGGTCGGTGACCGCTGTCGAACCCAGGTGCAGAAACTCCAGTCGACTCATCCCCGACAACGCCGGCAATCCCGCATCACTGGCCAGTGTGTTGTCGAGATTCAGCCACAACAGGTTCTTCAACTTACCCAATGGCTCCAATCCCGCATCACTGATCTGCACTCGCCACAGGTTGAGCTTCTGCAGGCTGGTCATCTCCGAAACGTGAGCCATCCCGGCATCCGTGATCAGACTGTTTTCACTGACGTCCAACTCGACCAGCGTCGTGATCGACTTCAACTGCTCGAGACCTGAGTCGCCGAACTGAGTCTGCGACAACCGTAGCTTTCGCAGCTTGGCGAACTGAACCAGCACACCCGCCGACTCGTCGCCAACCAGCGTCCCGGCCAGGTACAGCTCCTCGAGCCCCTCCAATCCGGTCAACTTCGCCAGGCCGTCTTCACTGACGAACAGGAAATCAAGCAACAAGGCCTTCAGGCTGGTCAGCCGGGCGATGTGCTCGAGACCGTCGTCGTCGACCTGGGACGCGTTGTTCTTGCCCGAGAGTCTGAGTGCTCTAAGCGACTGCAAACCGACCAGGTGTTTCAGCCCCGCGTTACCGATGTCGCTGCCGCGGAGGTCAAGGTTTCTGAGAGTGGAAATTTGGCCCAGGCTCACAAGCCCGGCGTCTGGCACGTTGGTGTCTCGAAGCAGAACCGACCGGAGATTGGCCAGGTGTGGTAGCGATGCCAGGCTCGATTCCGTCAACTCGACACCCTGCAACTGCACCTCTATCACCCGACCGTCGTCGCCACACTTCAGTTTTGCACCAAGCGATTCAAGAGCCGCCACTGCTGTGGCTTCGCTGGAACCGATTTGCGGAACCGGCTTGTTCGATTCCCTGCCCGACTCCCCTTCCTCCGGCGTCGCTTCGTCCGATCCGCATCCGGCAGCCAATCCAATAAGTGTCGCTACAATCAGAAAACGCACAGGCTTGGATTCCTTCAATCGGATCGTGTTGCAGTCAACGAATCGCAGATTAGTGTGGCCGTTGTTGAGTTGCAACACCCGGCCTTCAACGCAAAACCACTGATCAGTCCCTACTATGGCCTCTCGAGAATGCCCCGCCCGAGCCACACTCCATGACCGAACCGATTGCCTACCTCAAGGGCGAATTCGTCCCTGCCTCGCAGTGCGTGCTGCCGATCTACGATCTTGGCATCGTGCTCGGTGCGGCCGTCACCGACTTTTTCCGTACGTTCCACCAGGCTCCCTATCGGCTCGAAGACCACCTTCAACGGTTCTATCGCAGTTGCCGCTACGCACGAATCCCCCCACCGGTAAGTTTCGAAGAAAGCCGAGAAATCTCCGAGAAGCTGATCGCCGAAAATAGCCTGCTGGCTCCTGGCCAGGAACTGGGTTTGGTGTTTTACATGACCGCGGGTGAAAATACCGTTTACGCCGGCGCATCGGGCATGCCCAAGGAACTCACCTCCACCTACGTCCAGCACACCTTTCCGATGCAGTTCCACCTGTGGCAGGACGTATTTCTGAAAGGCGTCCACTGTGTCACGCCGGCTCCCCGGCACTGGCCCCCACAATGCCTCTCATCAAAGATCAAGAACCGGAACCGGTTGCACATGTGGATCGGCGACCAGGAGGTCAAGCAACTCGACCCTTCGGCGATGCCGGTCTACCTGGACGTCAACGGGAATCTTACCGAGACCGGAGGTTCGAATTTCGTGATCTACCGCGACGGCCAGGTCATCTCCCCTCGCCGCGACAACATCCTGTGGGGTATCAGCCTGACGGTGCTGGGAGAGATCCTCGAGGAGATGGGCATCCCGCTCATTGAACAAAACATCCAGACCTACGACGTGGTCAACGCCGAGGAGGCGTGGCTGCCAACCACCCCGTATTGCCTGGGTCCGGTGACCCGTTTCAACGGCCTCCCCATCGGCAACGGCCAGCCCGGCCCGATATGGCGGAAGATTCTCGACCGCTGGAGCGAAGTGGTCGGAAAGGACATCTTCCGTGAAGTGACCGAGTCGCAGCAACCAGCTTGATTCCCGCGACAGACACCGCGGCGGACTTATGATTCCTCCGGTGCAATCTCGACGGGAAACATGTCACGTTTACGGTTCTGGAACACCAGGTCTTCAAACCGGTGAGTGTGAATCCCCGCGGCGTCCACGTTGTGGATCGAGCCGGCAAGCGGTTCGAAGGCGGCGCGGAAATGTGCGGCTGACTTCACGCAGATGTACTTCATCCTCGAGCAGTCAATGCCCAGCGTACGGCTGAACGCCATGTCGAAGGGTTGCTCGCGAGCAGTCACCACGACGACATTCACTCCCTGGACCCGCAGCCACGCCGAAAGCCCCATGGTGCCGCTCAGTCCCGCCAGCATCGGCCCGTCGTAGGCAAATTCGCCGGTCGTCAGGGCAATAACTTCCGCGGTGCAGTCGACCGCGGGCCCCTGAATCGGTTCCGACTTCCCGCCCAATGAAACGGTGATCGACTGTCCTGCACCCGCCTCGTGCGCCTGCACGGCAACCTCGGGATCGACCAGGTAAAGGACCAGGGCATCCTCGAGACCAAGTTCCAGGAACGTCCGCAGGACCTCGGTTGAATCACCCGGCGAACCACCTCCGGTGTTGTCGCAATGATCGGCCAGCATGATCGGGTATTCTCCGACAGCGTGTCCCGCGTCGAGTCCCTCCCGCACCGAAACGGGAGCGGAGAACCAGGTCTGGCGGTTTTCCCAGACCCACTCACCAAATTCATCGGCAGTGGTTTGGGCAAGTTCTTCATCACCGTCGGCGACCACGATCACCGACGAGCCGACATCGGGCACATCCGACCACGGGAACCCGGTGGCGATCGTCATACAGATGATGCCGGGTCGCTGTTCAATTTCGTGAACACGGCGGATGACATCGTCCATCGGCGGATGGGCTGTCACCTGTTTGCGAGTTGCCCAGAACATCGGCAGGTTGTGAATCGCACCGACCGGGGCCATCTCGCCCCGGATCGTCGCCAACACGATCTCCGCTGCCTCGCGGCCGCGTTCGGACATGTCCACGTGTGGAAACGTGTCGAACCCCACTACCGCCGTCGCCGACTTGACCCGCAAAGACGTGTGGTTGCCATGCAGATCGTAGGTCACGACGATCGGTCGCTTCGGCCCGATCGCATCGCGGACTGCCACGGTCATGTCACCATCGGCGTCATCGATGCCATCGACCACCATCGCACCGTGCAGGTCCAGTAACACGCCATCCACCGGACCACCGGTCCGTTCCGCCTCGGCCAATCGCTGCAGGAGATCGCTTTTGATCGCCGCATAGTCTGTAGCGTCGATCAAGCCTCCCGGAAACGCACTGGCTCGTAGCAAGGGAACGATTTCCACGCCGCTCTCTTCCTCAAGACGATCGACAAATCCCCCCGAACAGACGTTGGTTCCACGAAACCGCTCGATCATCTCATCGCCACGGGCGATACCCGAAGCATACTGAAAGTCGCTCAACGTGGTCGTGGTCTGCACGAACGAACTCGTTTCGTGCAGAATTCCGCCAATCGCAATTCGCATCGTGTTCTGACTCCGGTTGAAATCGCCCCTGTTGCAGCTCTCAGCCTGTTCTGTGGCTTCCTGATACAATCTCATCCCGTACTTTATCAAGCCACTTTGCCTGGATTCCGATGCCCCGCTTTCCCGCCGCCAACGTCATTGCCGCCGTCGCTCTGTTGCTGGCCGGTTTCGGCACGGACACGACCCGGGGCGACGACTGGCCCCACTGGAGAGGACCAGCCCGCAGCGGAGTCGTTCTCGAAGACTCAGGATTCGATCGGGGGACGTGGCCTCCTGGAAAGCCCGAGTGGACTGAAACTCTCGGCCTCAGCGGAAGTGCGCCGATCGTCGCCGACGGCTGCGTGTACACGATGGGATGGAAGGACAACCGGGAATGGGTCTATTGCCTGGAAGCAGCCACCGGCAAGCGACTATGGACGCAGTCCTACCCCTGCCCGCTGTACGGCCGCAAGAGCACGGGCGACAAGGGACTCTATTCGGGGCCCTCGTCGTGCCCGTCCTACGACAAGCCGACTGGCCACCTGTTCACGCTGAGCACCGACGGTGACTTGAATTGTTGGGACACTCGTCAATCGGGACGCCATGTCTGGGGCCTGAACTTCTACAATTCTTACAACGTTGCGCAGCGGCCACTGGTGGGGCGACGCCGACTCCGGGACTACGGCTACACGACAGCTCCGCTGGTGTATGGCGACTGGGTCATCGTCGAGATCGGTGACGACGAGGGCAACCTGATGGCATTCTCCAAGACAACCGGAAAACGTGCCTGGACTTCCGAGTGCAAGCAGCCGGCCGGTCACTCCGGCGGGCTGTCACCGATAACCGTCGACGGCATTCCCTGCATCGCCGTGCTGACCATTCGTAACCTGCTCGTCGCCCGGCTCGACAAGGGACACGAGGGGCAGACGCTGGCAACCTTTCCCTGGATTACTGACTTCGCCAACAACATCGCCACCCCGGTCGTCGACGGCCAGTCGGTGGTGATCACCTCGGCCTACAACCAGTACTCCGTCGCCCGTCTCGAGGTCTCTCGCAAGGGCATCCGCCAGGTGTGGAAGGCCCCGTACGCGGCCGACGCCTGTTCGCCCGTTCTGCACCAGGGCCGACTGTACCTGATTCGTCAGGGCCTCTGCTGCCTGGATTTCCAGACCGGTAAGCTGATCTGGCGGGCCAAGGGGTTTGGCCTGACCGCTTCGTGCATTGTGACTTCCGATCACCGCCTGGTCATCTGGGCCAACCGCGGCGACCTGGTACTTGTCGAGTCTTCTGGCAGGTCGCCGAAGGCCTACAAGGAACTCGCACGCAAATCACGACTGATGAAAAGCGACGCGTGGCCTCACGTCGTGCTCTCTAACCGGCGGTTGTACTGCAAGGACTGGAATGGCGTCCTGATGTGCTTCAGACTCTGAGACCGCTGCGACCATGGACGGGAGACCCTTCAACGCCCGGCAGCGTGTTTCTCGTGCAGCCGCTTCCAGTAGCTCTTCCAGTACTTGTCGTAGTAGTCGTTCGCCGCCTGCTTGATGTGCTCGGGATCCACAATCACCGGAGCCCTGGTCGGATCGTAGTTCTTGAGATGTCGTTTGCCGGCACGAAGCCGAGGCGAAACGAATTGCCAGTTGGAATCACCCAACACATCCTGGCAAAGCTTGGCGACCGTGGGGTCGTAGATCTTCAACTGCTTCCGTGTGTGGATGTGATTGTGGTCATGATCCATGGTGCGGTTGGTATCAAACCAGCACTGCACGGCTTCGGCCCAGTATTCGGCCCGGTTCTTCGCAGCATAACACTGCTTCAAACCGCCAAAAACAATTAGCACCTTGTCCTGACTGGTCACCCGGACTTTTGCGTTGCCCGGCTTGCCGTTGATGAGAATATCACCAGCGTCGAGGCACTTCCTGAGCAACTCTTTCGGCTGCTCAGAAAAGGACTTCGCCAATGCGTCCAACAGTAACACCGGCGCCTTGCTTTTGACCCGACGAAACCGCTGAGCCGCACGCCCGTCATTCCAGATCTCCTTGATCCTTGCCTGTTCAAACGTGTCCGTCAGTCGTTTCTGCAGCGTCGCATCGAAGCCGACGCCGTGGATTACGTGCCCGAACTCGTGAACTAGAATGCTCTCATTTTGCATTCCTCCCTCGTATTCCATCACGTCTTCTTCGGCAAACACGACCGTCGGCCGGCCTCCCTTGTGGGTCAGGAAGCCCCGGTTGCGCCAGTTGTAGAAATCCAGTTCCTTGCCGGTCTTGTCAGTCTCGAACTGGGGGAGCTGTGAGGTGAATTCGGAGTGCCCGATCAGAATGCAGAGCACTTTCTTCTTGCGAATCCGCTCGGCAATTGGCTTGGCTATCTGCCTCATGACCATTTTGAATTGATAAGCCGTCTCGTGATGGGCCAGGTCCGACACGTGTTCAGAGGTCGCAATCAGGATGCCGTCCACCAGTGTGACTTTTTTGTAGAACCCGGGATCCAACCCGTATTCCTCGGCAACCTCCGCCGACAAGACCCCGGTCCGGACCAAAGCCGCTTCAACCCTCTCCACGGAAAAGGCCGCGATACCAACTACCAGCAGCAACCAACCGCCCCAACGGAATTTTTCGACATGGCCTCGTTTCACGATCTCACCCCGGCCTTTCTGAAAACGACTCGACGAGCTGCTGCTCAGTCCGCGGAGAGAGAAGCGATGGCCTCGTTGAACGTCTCACTCGGTCGCATCGCCGCATCGGCCCGGCTGTCATCAGGCTGGTAATAGCCGCCGATGTCCACCGGCTGTCCCTGCGCAGCGTTCAACTCGTCGACAATCCTCGTCTCATTTTCCGCCAGCACCTCGGCCAGTCCCCGAAATTCTTCCTGCAACCCGGCATCGTCGGACTGGTCAACCAGTGCCTGTGCCCAGAACAGGGCCAGGTAAAAATGGCTGCCCCGGTTGTCGAGTTCGTTGACCTTGCGAGACGGCGCCTTCCGGTTCGTCAGCACCTGCTCGATCGCCTGGCTGAGCGACTCGGAGTGGATCCGGACACGATCGTTTCCCGTCTTTTCAGCCATGTCCTCCAACGACACACCCAGTGCCAAGAACTCGCCCAGCGAATCCCAGCGTAGATGGCCTTCGGCGTTGAACTGTTGAACATGTTTTGGTGCCGAGCCGCCTGCTCCGGTCTCGTACAATCCACCGCCGGCCAACAACGGAACGATCGAGAGCATCTTGGCACTGGTACCGAGTTCCAGGATTGGGAACAGGTCGGTGAGATAGTCACGCAGGACGTTGCCGGTGACCGAGATCGTGTCCAGGCCGTCCCGGGCCCGCTGGCAGGAGAGCCGGGTCGCCTCGACTGGTGAGAGCACCTGGATCTCCAACCCGTCGGTGTCGTGCTCGGCCAAGTATTGTTGGACCTTGGTGATCAGTGTCGCATCGTGAGCCCTCTCGGCGTTGAGCCAGAAGATGGCCGGTGCCCCGGTGGCACGAGCCCGGCTGACAGCCAATCGAACCCAGTCGCGGATTGCGATGTCCCTGGTCTGGCACATCCGCCAGATGTCGCCGGCCTCGACGGTGTGCTCGGTCAGTACCTGCCCTGATTCGTCGACCGTCCGAACCGTACCTGCAGCGGCAATCTCGAATGTCTTGTCGTGCGACCCGTACTCCTCGGCCTTCTGAGCCATCAGCCCGACATTGCTGACATTCCCCATCGTCGTCACGTCGAAGGCTCCATGCTCGCGACAGAAATCGAGCACCGCCTGGTACACGCCGGCATAGCAGCGGTCGGGAATCACACACTTCACGTCGTGCTGACAACCGTCAGGACCCCACATCGTGCCACTGTCTCGGACAACGACCGGCATCGACGCGTCGATGATGATATCACTCGGCACGTGCAGGTTGGTGATCCCCATATCCGAATTGACCATCGCCAAACGGGGTCGCGATCCGTAAACCGCCTCGACATCCGCTCGAATCTCGTCCGCCAACTCGGATCGCTCGGCACCAACACCTTCGAGCTTTGCGTACAGGTCGCCGATGCCGTTGTTCGGATCGACCCCAAGCTCGTCGAGCACCGCAGCATGCTTTTGGAACACGTCCGAATAATACACCGTGACGGCATGGCCAAAGATGATCGGGTCCGACACCTTCATCATCGTCGCCTTCATGTGCAACGAAAACAGCAGGTCCCGCTCGCGAGCGTCCTCGATCTCGACGGCCAAAAAGTCTCGCAACGACTGACTGCTCATCACAGAAGCGTCGATCACCTCGGAATCCCGCAATTCGAGACCATCGCGAAGCACAATCGTATCGCCGCCGGAGGTCTGTAACTCGATCCGAACCGATCCGTCCGCCGACATCACATGCGACTGCTCACTGCCAAAGAAGTCGCCGTCGGTCATGTGAGCCACATGAGTCTGACTCGTGCTATTCCATTCGCCCATCGGATGCGGGTTGGCCTGGGCATAAGCTTTCACCGGAGCCGCCACACGACGATCCGAATTGCCCTCTCGCAATACCGGGTTCACCGCACTACCGAGCACCTTGGCGTAGCGCGACTGGATCGACGCCTCGTCGTCCGTCTCCGGATCCTCCGGGTAATCCGGCACATCGTAACCCTGCCCTTGCAGCTCGGTGATCGTGGCCTGAAGTTGAGGAATCGACGCGCTGATGTTGGGTAGCTTGATGATGTTGGCCGCAGGTGTCTTGGCCAATTCGCCCAGCTCGGACAACGCATCGTCCAACTTCTGATCGTCGGTCAGGTTTTCGGGAAAACTGGACCGGATTCGACCGGCAAGCGAAATGTCCTGCAGGTCGAATTCGACACCCGAGGATGCGGTGAAGGCTCGCAGGATCGGCAGCAGCGACCGAGTCGCCAAAGCAGGCGCCTCGTCGGTCTTGGTGTAAATGATCGTCAGCGGGTCGTTGGGCATCGAGTTTCTCTCAGTCGCGGCTGTTGAGTTTCATCAGCAGTTGTAGGATCGCGATGTAGAGCCAGACCAAAGTCACCATCAGGCCAAACGCACCGTACCACTCCATCTGCTTCGGAGCACCAACCTGGGCTCCGTGCTCGATGAAGTCGAAATCCAACACCAGGTTCAGGGAAGCAATCACCACAATGAACAGACTGAACCCAATGCCAACCACACCCGAATCGTGGATGTAGGGCATCGAACCGCCGCACAGGCCGACAATGAATGTTGCCACGTAGACCAGCATCAGCCCCGACATCGCCGCAAACATCCCCAACTTGAAGTTCTCGGTCGCACGAATCCAACCCGACTTGTAAGCCGCCAACAAGCCGCCCAACGTGCAAAACGTCAGACAGGCAGCTTGGAACGCAATGTTCGGATACATCAGGTTGGCCAATGCCGAGAGTGCACCAAGAAACACGCCTTCGCTCAATGCATACAACGGTGCAGTGATCGCCGCCCATGACGGCTTGAAGATCGTCGCCATGGCAAAGATCAAACCGGCAATCATCCCGCCAATGATCAACACGCCCGGATGAACCCCAGCACTGGCCACAGATGTGGCCGCAGTTCCACCGCCCGCTTCCGCTGCAGCCAACTCGGCTCGCCAATTGGCAGTCAGGTTCCATGAAAATGAGGCTGTCGCCGCCAGGAACAATAGCAGGATGAACGTCTTGTTCACCGTGCCGCCGATCGTCATCGTCGTCGACTGTTCCAAGCCACGGTACTGCTCGAACGTCGAAGCCTTCAAAGTCGGATTCGCAGAACGCATCATGACGCACTCCTCAACCAAGTCACCTAGCAGTCCGGACCAAGTCAACCAGCCGGACCACTTCAACGTCGGAGTCTAAAACAGCACCGCAAGACCGACAAGGCGAGCACATCGAACACTAACAGCACTGTCCCCGACACGGCTGAAACCACATAATCAAATTCGTGATTGTCCTGGGCACAAAAATCCAACCCGAGCCGCCAACATGACCTTCGTCGTCGCCGAACCCTGCTTTGCCTGCAAGTACACCGATTGCGTTGTCGTCTGCCCCGTCGACGCGTTTCGCGAAGGAAAACAAATCCTCTACATCGACCCCGATGACTGCATCGACTGCGATGCCTGCGTTCCCGAATGCCCGGTCGAAGCCATTTTCGAGGAAGACTCGGTCCCGGAACAGTGGCACGACTACATCGCGTTGAACGCCGAGCTGGCTCCGAAATGCCCGCCAATTACCGAGCAACAGGACTCACTCGTCACCTAACGTGTCGAGCAGAGTCTTCAGAGCCTCTTTCGCATCACCAGACTTGGCGTCCTTCTCGTCTCGCTCCTTCGCCTCCGCTTCCGCCGCCGCCTCGGCTTCCTCGGCTTCCTTGGCCTCACGCTCAAGCTCACGTTCACGTTCTGCCGCCTGCGCTTCGATCGCCGCCTGCACCGAGTCCACCCACAAACTCTTCAAGTCCGCCAGACGACCGCCGTCAACCAGCGGAACGGCCAACAAGTCCGACTCGGCCGTGTATACCGGTGCATCAAAATACTCGAAAGCCACACCCACTTGCTGCAATCGCCATTGCCCCAGGTGATACACGAATCGACCGTTGTGGCGCACAAGGTTCTGCTGCTCGGTCTCTTCGATCACGATCGGAAACATGACGGTGAAAGAAATCGTCGCAACCCAAGACGACCGGATCGGACCGGAAACACCATGCCGGAACGTCACCGGCTCGACGACCTGCCACACACCAAGATCCGTCGACTTCAAGACCGACTCGACCGACGCAGCAATCTGCTCGATCTCCTCCGCTCGACCTCGCGCCTCGGCCGCCAACCTGTCAACCTCGTCCTGAGATTCTCCACAGCCGATCCACTGAGGCAGCAACAGCAGATACAGGCACACAGATCGAAACTGCCAGCGCCTGAGATTCGTCGCTCCGCTCGTCATCCATCGCCTCCCGCCAACCGATCCTGCAACGCTTCCCGAACTGACGGCAGAACGGTGACATTGCCGGCCTCAGACGGCCTCACATCCGTCGACTTCTCCGGTCGGCCGGCTCGCAGACGGACCTGATCCATTGCGGTCGTCGCAATCTGGTTCCACGTCTGCTGCAACCGACCCCGCAGCGACACGCTCTCGCCCAAACGCGTCTTGTAGAGCACCAGCCTCGCCTCGACAGCAGTCCGCGTCCGCTCCCAATGGACCCGCGCCTCGAGATATCGGCTCCACTCGCCCTCGGTGTTGTAGACTCCGTTCTTGATGTTCTGATCGTGCCGCTGAAGTGCCCGTTGATGAGCAACCCGCTGCCGACGATTGTGCTGCCGACAGGCCAACTGACCATCCGCATCGCCTGGCTCGAGGATCGCGACTGGCAGCACGGGCAAAAGAGGATCCCGCGGCGGACCAGGCAACCACGGCTGGAAAACCGCCACGTCAGGATCGCGCCCCGATGGCACCAATGCCGTCGGACTCCCGCTGGTCGGAAACCCCGCACGCGACAAAACCGACTCGGCCACATCGCACAATTCCTGGCCCGACAGCAACCAGATGCCGTCACGGGCGATCACAAACTCCAACAACCTGCTACGGACTTCCGTGTCGAACAGACCGCGTCCCTTGGCCGAGAGCGAATTGCCCATCAGCTTGATGTTGTAGGCATACAGGGCGCCGTCGGAATACATCCGTGAACTCGCCGCAGCAAGCCGATGAGCCCCCAGGTATGCTCTGAGACCAGCACCACCAATGAACCTCGCGTCGATCTTCGCCTGCCGAGCACCCACCAGACCAACCAGCTTCGATTCCAGAACGGCGACCGTCAGAGTCGGCAGTATTGCACGAGTCTTCTTGACCTCCGACTGCATCCGATCCGTCACCGTCACGTTCAGACGCTTGATTTCTGCCTCGCTGCCGCCAACCAGAACCCTCAGGTAACCCGCCTCGCCTCCACCGGCTACCTCAATCGCCACACCACCAAACGGCTCAAACTCGGCCCCTTCTGACCCTCCCATCCGCCGAACCGTGTGAGGACGATGCAGCGTCACCGAGAACGACTTCTCGACGCGAATCACCCGGCCAACCAACCCCCAACTCCTGCGATTCTCAGCCAATGTGGCCGACGTCGGAGCCACTCCGGCGACGATCGCAGTCACCTTCAAGACAGCACGTGGACCCGCGTTGCCGCCCTCGACCACCAACTCGCCCGCCACGATCAACTCGGCCCCCAGACCCCAATGACCGGTCGCCAGATATCGGTGCTTGGCTCGCTTCGAAACGTTTAACAACGGACGGTCTCGCTCCGAAACTACGTCGGCCGCCCGACGCTGCCCGGCAATCCAATCGGCCAGTTGCCGTAGCATCGACTTCGACACACGCAGTTCGAGACTCTGCACCCCCTCGCGCCAGATCCTCAGCCCCGCCGCCTGCAACGAGTGTTCGAGTTCCTCAAGAGCCACACCAGCCCCGCCGGTTATTGGCTGGTTCGAGTCCGAAGGCGTCGGCCAATAGCAATCCACCGACGGGCTCCAGGCCAGGATCACCTGGGACCCACTGCGGTTCGCCACATCGTCGACCGCCAATTTCACCTCCGCCGGACTCAACAAGACCACCGGTCTCGACTCAGTCGCCGCACGGTTCCTCGACTCGGTCCTCGCCAGTCTCGCACCCGCCAGATCATTACGCTGCTTGAGAGCTCGACTGGCCACCCTTTGATGGGCGTGGAACCCAGCAAGAGCAAGGATCCGACTACGCGGTGCTGTCGACGTCAACGGCATGACTTGCACAGCTCGATCAAACTCCGCCTGCGACATCGTGACTAACCTGTCCAATGCAGACTGGTCGTCCCGAGCCAACCGCAGCACTTCCTTGAATTCGTCCGAGCGACGTGTCAGACGAGCGACACCGACACGATGAGCCGCCTCGGCCGCTTCGGCCGGACCCCGATACCGAGGCCGCGACGGGTCCAGGTCGACAAACGCCTGCCGAGCCGTTTCGAGCTGCCGACCCACCTTCGTGTGACGATCGAGCAGCCTGTCGATCCGCGACCCCTCTTTGCCCACGATCGCCCGATCACCGTAATCGGCCGCGATCGCCTGTAACTCGCTGCGACGCTCGGCTAGACCCGTGTCATCAATCGCCGACGAATCGCCCACCCAGGCAGCGGCTCGATCCAGCACGCGAGCCGCCCGGTCCAGACGCAAAGCGCGTTCGATTTCTTCCGGGTCGTGCGAGAGTGCCACCGGCTGGGACGCCACATCCGCAGACGATCCGTCGTCCTGAGCACCACTCAGAACAATCGCCGCCACTCCACCACCGACGAGCAACAGCACCACTCCGATCAACACGCACCATAGCCACGTGCGACTGGATTGCCGAGAACCCCGAGGCCGCTCGCCGCCATGATGTTGATGCGGAACATAAACCGATCTGGACATGCCGAACGTCTCACCTGTTCCACAAGATCACGCCACGTCACTTCAACAACAGTACCACATCGTCCGAGGCAACTTCGAGATCGGCACCCCAATGATCGGCCAACCACTCGAAAGTCTGTAACGCAAAGAAGCAGACATGAGTCGGATCGTTCTTGTAATGCCACGTTGAGAACCGAGCCCGGTCAATCACTCGCTTGGTCATCACTCCCAACACCCCACCCGGCACCAGGCACCGCCACAGACGGTCCAGCTCCACACCCGGCCAATACAGGTGCTCGACGACTTCCGAGGCAGTGATGAAATCGTACTCAAGCTCAAAGACAGTCGGCACCGGAGCATAGAACGGATCAAACAACGACACCTGATGCCCCGCCTCCTGGAACATCACCGAGAGCGTCGGACCCGGGCCGGAACCGAAATCGAGTCCGACACTACCAGCCTCGATCCGATCGCACACGGGTTCAAACAGCCGCGACAGGAAGCGGCGGTAGGCAGGATCGTCCGAAGAATTCCGATGTTGATCGTAAACCTCTCGCTCGCGTTCTTCATCGAGATGAAAAACGGGATCGGCGAACACCAGACCGCAATTCGGACATCGATAGTACCGACGCCGCTCGTCATGAAACGGCTGGCCCTCCCCCTGCCGACACAACCGACACCCTCGCGATGACCCGTCGTTTTTCACCGACCACTCCGACGCCGGGTTTCCCAACACGAAAACCGATCCTGTTGCACGTCCGTTTTCTGATGTCGGCCGAAGTGTTCGCTTGGTCGACGCCGCCCGCTAGAATAACCGGACATCGTCTGCTGTCGAGACCGCTTGAAGTGAAAGTCTGGGTACCGCCGCTGCTAATCGGATTTTCCTTATCCGCTTACGCGTGCTTGGCAGCCGAGACACCACTCGACGCAACCGCCGAGCCAGTCACCGTTTCCACCAGTGGCGGCCAATCCGACGACTGGACCAATCGACGCTACCCTGCGGCCGATCTCTGGGCCCTTCGCCCACTGCAGTCGCAACTCCCACCCGCAACGGCACCGCACCCTGTCGATGCATTTCTCCGGCTGCGGCAGCCCAGCGGGCTCTTCCCCGCGCCACCTTCCGACCGACGCACCCTGATACGCCGACTCAGCTTTGACCTCAACGGACTGCCCCCAACACCCGAGTCCATCGATCGCTTCATGTCCGATCGACGACCCGACGCCTACCACCGACTCGTCGACCGCCTGCTCGCCTCGCCCCGATACGGCGAACAATGGGGACGACACTGGCTGGATGTCGTCCGCTACGCCGACAGCTCGGGTTTTGCCAACGACTTCCTTCGCCCCAACGCCTGGCGCTACCGCGACTACGTCATCCGCTCGTTCAACTCCGACAAACCCTACGACCAGTTTGTGCGCGAGCAGATTGCCGGAGACGAGCTCAAACCGGACAGCTCCGAACACAAGGTCGCTGTCGGCTTCCTCAGAATGGGGCCCTGGGAACACACCGGCATGTCGGTGGCACGGGTCACCCGCCAACTCTTTCTCGATGATGTGACCAACTCCATCGGCCAGGTCTTTCTCGGACAAGTCCTCAGATGTGCTCGTTGTCACGACCATAAGTTCGACCCGATCCCCACCCGCGACTACTACGCGATCCAGGCTGTCTTCGCCACAACGCCGTTTGCCGAGGTCGATGCCGCGTTTCTTCCTGACGAGAACACCGATGGTTTTACGGCCCATCGCAGGTACCACCGGCTCCGAACCGACGCCAACCGAGCCCTGATGGCCTCACTGCCCAAACAACGCATTACCCCCAACGACTTCGGCCGCGATCGGCTGGGACGCAAGTGGAAAGTCCTGATCAGCTGGGCAGCCGACACGTACCAGCCAATCGCCTTTTCGGTCTACAACGGCCCCGCCACGACCCGGAAACGAGTCTTCTCGCGACTTCGCAAACCCTCGCCCATCGGCACAGTACGCCCCGAGACAACTGCAGTTCTGGACGGAGGAGACGTGTTTTCTCCCGGTGACCCGGTCACACCCGGCGCGATCTCGGCCACCGGACTCGCTGCCGGTTTTCCCAACTCGATCAACGGTCGACGTACCGCACTGGCCCGCTGGATCACCCGACCCGACAACCCACTGACAGCCCGAGTGATCGTCAACCGAATCTGGCAGGGACACTTCGGTCGTGGGCTCGCCGCCAACCCCAACAACTTCGGTTCCACCGGACAGAAACCCACTCACCCCCGTTTGCTCGATTGGCTGGCGTCGCAACTCATTAGCAAGGGCTGGTCCATCAAGACTCTGCATCGCCTGATCGTCAGCTCCGCCGCCTACCGCCGCTCGAGCACTCACCCCCGCCCCGACACTCTCGATCAACTCGACCCCGATCGCAACAGCTACTCAGTCTTCCGGCCGCGACGGTTGGCGGCCGAAGAGATTCGCGACGCGATGCTGGCGGTTTCTGGTGAACTCAACACAACCCCAGGTGGCCTACCGGCTCGACCCGACATCAACCTCGAAGCCGCACTGCAACCCCGAATGATCATGGGCACCTTCGCTCCCAGTTACGTCCCCGACCCCCTGCCAGCCCAGAGAAACCGCCGCACGATCTATGCGCTGAAACTGCGAGGCCAGAGAGATCCCTTCCTGGCCACCTTCAACCAGCCCGGACCCGATGCGTCTTGTGAACGACGCGACACCTCCAATGTGACTCCCCAGGTGTTTGCTCTGTTCAATAGCCGCGAATCGTCCGACCGTGCCCTGGCCGTGGCCGCGAGAGTGCTTCGGACCACCGATTCGGACCGCCAAGCCATCGACCTCCTGTTTCGGCTCGCCTTCGGTCGACACGCCGGACCCGCCGAGCACACCGCCGCACTCACTCACTGGAACGACTCCACCAAACTGCAGAACCAACTCCCCTCAGCAGGACAGCTCACACCCCCACAGTCGATCACCCGGCTCGCCAACGAAGAAAACACCGGCGAACCATTCACCTTCACCGAAACACTGTTCGAGTACCAGGACTACGTGCCTGACCTGCAACCTCACCAGGTCGACGCTCGCACTCGCGGGTTGGCTCAACTCTGCCTGGTCCTGCTCAATGCCAACGAATTCGTCTACGTCTACTGACCACCACCAACCGCCAGGCCAACGCACCGTGCCGCGACGCCAATTCTTTCACGAACTGTTCGGACTGGGCGCCAGCCTCGGCAGCGTCGCCCTGACCTCGATGCTCTCCGAAGCAGCCCGGGCCAGCTCGGTCGCATCCCAGCCGCAGCGCCACGCCAAGGCAACGGCCAAACGCTGCATCTTCCTCTACATGGAAGGTGGCCCGTCGCACCTGGACACTTTCGACCCCAAACCCAAGCTCGAATCGCTGCACCTGAAAGAGTTTCAACGAAGCGGAGAAGAACAGAGTGCCATGAGTTCGGGCAAGAGGTACTACGTCCAAAGCCCCTTCTCGTTCCGACAGGCTGGCGACAGCGGAGCCTGGATGAACACTCGCTTCGAACAACTGGCCAAAGTTGCCGACGAAATCTGCTTCTTTCGCGGGCTGCAGGGGGAATCGGTCAACCACCCCACCGCCAACTTCCACGTCAACACCGGCAATCGCTTCGGAGGTGATCCGGCACTCGGGGCTTGGGTCAACCTCGGACTGGGGACCGAGAATTCGGACCTCCCGGGTTTCGTCGTCCTGCCCGAACTCTCCTTTCCCCAAGGCGGACCGGCCAACTGGTCCAACGGTTTTTTGCCCAACCAACTCCAGGGGACGGCCTTAAGACCCGTAGGTTCACCGCTATTGGACATCAAGCCACCGCCAACCATCAACTCAGTACAACAACGCAGAAACCTCGATCTCCTCGGACAACTCAACCGCCATCACGCCAGGCGACACCCCCAGCACGCCGAACTCGAATCCCGAACAGAGAACTATGAACTCGCGTTCCGCATGCAAACCCGAGTCCCCAAGCTCATTGATCTCGCACAGGAGACCCAAGCCACGCACTCGCTGTATGGAATCGGTCAACCTCGCACCGACAACCTTGGACGACGCTGCCTGCTGGCTCGCAAACTGGTCGAAGATGGAGTCCGCTTCGTGCAACTCTATGCCAGCACCTGGGACAGCCACGACTACATCGCACGAGCCCACGGATCATTGATCGACAGCGTCGACCGACCCATCGCCGGTCTGATCTCGGATCTCCGACAACGTGGACTGCTCGACGAGACACTCATCGTCTGGATGGGCGAATTCGGCCGGACACCCGACAACGGCGTCCGGGGTGGCATCAAGTACGGCCGAGACCACAACCCTAACGCCATGGCCGTCTGGCTGGCAGGCGGAGGAGTCCGCGCCGGACACACCGTCGGTGCGACCGATGACATCGGTGATAGCGCCGTCGAAGTGGTGCGGCCAATCCCGGACCTGCACGTCACTCTGCTACGACTGCTGGGACTCGATGACAACCGACTGAGATACTTCCACGCCGGACGGCTCAAGCAACTGAGCCAGTTCGGGGGCGAAGTCATCGAAGAACTGATCGCCTGATCCGACAACCGACCGCATCAGACGATCAAATCGGCCATCACGTGCCCATGCACATCGGTCAGACGGAAATCTCGGCCCTGGTACCGATACGTCAATCGCCGATGATCGATCCCCGACAAATGCAGAATCGTCGCGTTCAGATCGTGGATATGCATCGAACCGGGTGTCCAAGTCGCGGGAGTTGGCTGAGGATCCAGCGGCTGACCGTCGGAATCTGCAATGTTGTAGGCATAGTCGTCGGTGCGACCGTAGGTGATCCCCGGCTTGATACCGCCCCCAGCCATCCAGACAGTGAAACACCTCGGATGATGGTCACGTCCGTAGTTACCTCGCGTCAAACCGCCCTGGCAATACGCCGTTCGACCGAATTCTCCACCCCAGACAACCAGCGTCTCGTCGAGCATGCCCCGTCGCCGGAGATCCTTGATCAAGGCGGCACACGCCTGGTCAATATCCTTGCACTGCGACTCGTGCTCGCGAGGCAGTCCCCCATGAGCGTCCCAGCCACGGTGAAAGATCTGGATATTCCGTACGCCCCGTTCGGCCAATCGCCGAGCATTCAAGCAGCACGCCGCAAACGTGCCCGGTTGCCGAGCCGCTTCGCCATACAACTCGAACGTCTCCTTCGACTCACCCGACAGATCCATCAACTCGGGCACCGACGCCTGCATCCGATAGGCCAATTCGTGCTGCTTGATCCGGGCCAATACCTCGGGATCAACCGATCGCCGATACTGTTCACGATTCAACACGGCGAGAGTATCGAGTTGGCTGCGGCGGTCGCGACGAGCCACGCCCTTGGGGTTACTGAGATACAAGACCGGATCGCCCTGGCTGCGAAGCAGTATGCCCTGGTGATCCGACGGCAGGAACCCGGTCCCCCACAAACGATTGAACAGACTCTGCTCGGGAAAACTCGTCCGAGCATGCATCACCACATAACCGGGCAAGTTCTCGTTCATGCTGCCCAGACCATAACTCAACCACGCACCCAGGCTCGGACGGCCAGGCACCTGGCTGCCGGTCTGAATGTAGGTGATCGCCGGGTCGTGATTGATCGCCTCGGTGAACGTGCTGTGCACCACACACAACTCGTGAGCGACTGTTGCCGTGTGGGGCAACAGCTCGCTGACCCACACGCCACCATCGTTGTTGTCGTGCCGGGTGAACCTGTACTTGCTCGGACAAATCGGCAACGTCTTCTGACGAGCCGTCATCCCGGTGATCCGCTGGCCGTTGCGAATGTGATCGGGTAAAGGCTGACCGAACATCTGCTTCATCTTCGGCTTGTAGTCCCACAAGTCGTGGTGACTCGGCCCGCCACTCATGAACAGGTAGATCACCCGCTTGGCCTTCGCCGTGTGATGCAAACCGGAACGGATATCTGCACCTTCGGCCTGGAGATCTCGACCCAGCAGCTGGGCCATCGCCGCGGTCCCCAAGCCCAGCGCTCCGCGACCAAACAGTTGGCGACGGGTCAGATCAAGTCGGTCGTGTTGGATGGGATTCATCAGGACCACAACGGGATTCTAGTAAAGAAGAATGGACACATCGCTGGCCAGTACGGTGATCACCACCTGCGTCCAGGCCGCATGCTCGACCACATTCAGCGTGGTGGCGTGAGACGATCGACCAGTCGACAACAGTTGGCGAGCCTCATCGAGTGACTCGCTGTACCGCTGCGTCAACGTCTCGAGCAATCCCATGCAGGCGGTTCGCTCTCGTAAATTCGGTTTGCGCGACGCCAGCAGGCCAAACAGACGGTCCAACCGATCGCCGTCGTCGGTCGCCTCGTGCAGCAAACGGCCAGCCAAGACCCGGGCCATTTCGACTCGCTGCGTCTCGTTGAGCAGCCCGAGTGATTGCAGCGAGGTGTTGGTTCGCGAACGCCGGACACAACTCGACTCGCGGCTCGGAGCGTCAAACAGAGTCATCATCGGGTGCGGGCTCGTCCGCTTCCAATAGACATACAGGCTGCGGTGGTACTGCCTGCGGCCCTTGTCCGCCACGTACAGCTTGGTGTTGCTGCCCGGGTGCATCAAAGCCGACCACAACCCCGATGGCTGGTACGGCTTGGCTCCCTCGCCACCAGCCTGCTCGACCAACAGACCACTCGCCCACAAACCCATGTCCCGGATTACCTCCGCATCCAACCGGTGGCTGGGGCCTCGAGCCAACAGCCGGTTCGCAGGATCTTCAATTCCCTCACGCCACGAAGAACTCTGCCGAAACGTCCGGCTGGTGACCATCAGACGCAGCATACGCTTCAGGTCCCAGCCGCTCTCCTGGAATTCAACCGCCAGCCAATCGAGAAGCGCGGGATGAGTCGGCTGCTCACCCTGCAGACCAAAGTCCTCGGGTGTTCGCACCAACCCGTCGCCAAACGTTCGCTGCCAAATGCGGTTGATCAGCACGCGAGCCGTCAATGGGTGTTCAGGTGACGTCAACCAGCGAGCCAGGCCCAGGCGGTTCCGTGGCGAATCGGCAGGAAACTCGCCCAGAACAGTCAAGATGCCAGGCTGTAACGGATCGCCCGTCGGACGGTCGTATTCGCCTCGTTCCAACAAACGAGTCACACGAGGCTTACTGAGGTCGCGGGCGACCAGAGTCGACGTGAACGACTTGCGAGACGTGGCCAAGTGCCGCGACAAGACAATCGCCCGCTTGTGAAGTGCGAGTGTCGCAAACGGACCACGCGGATCGGCCAATCGCTTCAGCCTCGTACCGGAATCGGCCGTCGCCCAAGCCTTGTGGTCATCTGCCGTAGCCGACTTCAATGTTCTCAGCCGTTTGACGGCTTCGTTCAACAACCGCTGACGTGTCACCAGCAACTCGTCCCAAGCTCGCCAAGCCGGCAAACTCGCAGGGGCACGAGCCACCGGCCCATATTCGTACTTGTTGCCGTCCATCGACGACTCGGCCGTGCTGTTGAAGAACGCCAGCAGACTGTAGTACTCAGACTGAGGTATCGGGTCGAACTTGTGTGTATGACATCGTGCACACGTCAACGAAAGACCCAGAAACACCGTGCCGAATGTCTCGACACGGTCGAAGTTGTTCTTCGCCTGGAACTCGGCCGGTATCGCACCCCCTTCGGCCGTCGATGGATTCATCCGCACGAAACCCGTTGCCACCAACTGCTCCAGCGTCGCGTCCGTCATCAGGTCGCCGGCCAATTGCCACGTGATGAACTCGTCCAAAGGCAGATTGCGATTCAAAGACTTCACGACCCAGTCGCGATACGGAAAAATCGCGCGACGATTGTCCAGGTGCAGGCCGTGAGTGTCTCCGTATCGCACGGCGTCCAGCCAGTACCTCGCCTGGTGCTCACCGAATCGAGAATGCTCGAGCAACCCGTCGACGAAACGACGATACGCGTGCTGGCCACCATCGGCGAGGAATGCGGCCAGTGGTTTCGGATCTGGAGGAAGACCGGTCAGGACCAGTGACACCCGACGTGCCAACGTGCGAAGATCGGCCGCTTCGGCAAAGTCGATCTGCTGCTGCCGCAATCGCTTTCCGACAAAACGATCAATGATGTGCTCGCCGCCACGACGCCCCAGCAACTCGACCTTCCTCGGCCGCACAAACGACCAGTGCTTCGCGTAGGCTCCTCCCTGCCGAACCCAGCGATCCAGCAGAGTCTTCTCAGCCGCCGTCAATTGCTTCCGGGCATCAGACGGCGGCATCGGTTCATCCGTCGAATGAATCCGGACCAGGATCTCGCTTCGGGCCGGCCTGGCCGTGTTGATCGCATACCGACCGTCATGAGACCGCGTGGCTTCGGCAAACGAATCGAGCCGCAACGCGTCGCGGGCTTCACCGGCCGGCCCGTGGCAGACAAAGCACTTGTCCGACAGGATCGGCAGAACTTCTCGAGCAAAATCCACTGTCCGCGACTTGTCCGCCGACACGCCACACGTCGGAATGCCAACGATCAGAACCACCGCCAACCAGCCACAACGCATTTCGATTCTCCTCCTCAACAACACCCGGGATCAGTAATCGGCACCCGACAGACTCTCCAGTACCGACTGTTGCCAAGCTCGAAGCGATTTCGACATGCTCCGAACCACCTCCGGCTCCGACCGCGTCAGGTCCTGCTTCTCGGACGGGTCCTTCCGCACGTCGTACAACTCGATCCGGTCCGGATTCCCACGGCGGCTCCTGGCAATCAACTTGTAACGATTCCCGAGCAACACTCGCTCACCGCCGAAGTCCTGTTCACGGATCTTCGGGTGATGGAAATTGGTGAAGTTGCGAGTGAATCGCCCGGCAAGTTTCTTGACCAACGGCGTCGTCCCCTGCTGCAGCCGGGCCTCGATCCACGGCTTGCCGCGTCCCATGTTGCCAGTGGCGAAACTCCAAAAACCAATCGGCCGGGACCGTCGAGTCATCTTGCCTTTGATCAACGGCACCAGGCTGATTCCGTCGATCGGGCGATTCGCCGGCTTGGGCCGATCCGATTGCCCGGAAACCGGACGACCGATGATCTCGCACAAGGTCGGAAAAATGTCGCTCGTCACCGTGTTCACATCGCTCGTGGCCGGACGCGATATCGCAGCAGGCCACTCGATAATGCCCGGCACACGAATCCCGCCGCCGTACATCGTCCCCTTCCTGCCTCGAAACGGAGACGTCACGATACCGCCGTCCGGAGTGCCGTTGTCGCCGCAATACCACAGCAGCGTATCCTTGCTCAAACCACGCTTGCCCAACCAATTCCTGAGTTGACCGATCGAACGGTCCATGGCTGTGATCTCGGCGTAACGCTCCTGCAACACTTCGCCCAGAGGCCGCGAGACCATTTTCCCGGTCTCGTGAGACGTCACACGAACGGTGCTCTTGGAGTACATTCCTGGCAAGTCCTTATAGAGAGCCAGGTCCTTGTCGAGTCCGCTGTAGGGCTGGTGAGGCGACCCGAACCAGACAACTGCACAAAACGGCTTGCCGGCATCTGACGCCCGCTTGATGAACTGCACGGTCTCGGCGATCAGGATCTCGGAACTCTCGCCCGCAATCTTCTCCGGATCCGCTCCGTCTCTCGACAACACCGGATTCAACTCGAAAAAGTTGTCGTGCGAGAGCCAGGTATCGAAACCCATGCGGCCCGGGTTCGTCGGCGAATCGGCCTTGACCGGACCCAGGTGCCACTTGCCGAAGTGCCCCGTCGCGTAACCCGCCTGCTGCAGGATCGTCGCCACGCTGATCTCCTCGGGGCGAATCGAGCAGTTCGGAGCAAACGTACCGCAACGAACCGGATGCCGCCCGGTGATCACACTCGCTCGGGTCGGTGAACAGGACGGATGGGCCGAATAAAACCGGTCCAGACGCAGACCGCCGGCAGCCATCTCGTCCAGAACCGGAGTCTTCAAGTGCGGATGACCGTTGTACCCGACTTCGTCCCATCCATGATCGTCGCCCATCAGCAGGATGATGTTCGGTGCGTCGGCCGCTGTCGCCGAGACGCTACACATCAAGACGAGCAGCAGTAGGACCAAGTCCCACCGCATGGACATCAACACTCTCATCAACCCAACTCCATCCAACTGGTCCCGTACAACCAAGCCGCCGATTCTACCAGACCGTCACCTTCGCGTCCTTCAGTCGCCACACTCGCCATTGAGACCGGACGCTTGCCGCTCACGCCTGATACACTCAACCCGTGTCCCCCCAGCCAAGTTCCTCACAATGGGAAACTCCCGGATGCCGTCTCGACTTTGCTGGCCCCTGGCCGTCTGTCTTGGACTTGCCTGTTCGTCGCCGCACCTGATTGCCGCCCCAAAACCGGCCTCGATCTTCGGCGACCAAATGGTCCTGCAGCAAGGACGGCCGCTGAAGATCTGGGGAACGGCCCTCGCCAAGGAGAGTGTCACCGTCGAATTCGCCGGGCAGAACAGGACGGTCGCCGCCGATGCCGACGGTCGCTGGAGTGTCACGCTCGAGACACTCCAGGCCAGCCCGACGCCCCGCGACCTCGTCCTCCGAGGCCAGGACTCCAGGACGGTGATTCACAACGTACTGGTTGGTGATGTGTGGCTGTGTGGCGGCCAGAGCAACATGGCGATGACTCTTCGCTCGACGGTAAATCGTGACCTCGAGATCGGCTCGGCCGACTTCCAGGCCATTCGCTTCCTGAGAGTTCCGCTGATCAGTCGAGGAACTCCGCAGGTGGATCTTCCGCCCCCTGAGCCCAAGGCCGACGAGGGCAACTGGCAACTGGCGACAACCGACAACGTTGGCAATTGCACCGGCGTGGGTTTCCACTTCGCGAAAGTGCTCCACCGGATGCTGAAGGTCCCCATCGGACTCGTCGATGTGTCCTGGGGCGGAACCATGGCCCAGCACTGGGTGGCCCAGGACAAATTGAAGCCAATCCCGGAGATGACACCTTACTTCGACCAGTACGCGGCTCGACTGAAACAATGGAACAAGTGGGGTGGCGAACAGGGAGCCCAACGTGCCTACCAACAGGCCCTGAAGGAATGGGAGGCACGTCGTGACGAGGCGAAGAAAAAAGGAGACCGGGTTCCGGGACGCCCCAACGCAGGGACATACCAGGACCCCCGCCAGCAGCGGCACCCGGCTGGCATGTTCAACGGCATGATCCACCCAATTCAACACTTCGCATTTCGAGGCATCCTCTTTTACCAGGGTGAAAACAACTCGTTCGGAGAGTCGTGGAAACCGTTCCCACAGACCTTTCCGCTGGTCATCAAGCAGTGGCGTGAAACGTTCGGACCACTGCCCTTCGGAATCATCCAGATCGCCGGCTGGAGCAACCGACGGTCGATGACCTACGACATGAACCACCACACCAACGTCATCCGTGAAATCCAGTTCGACACATGGAGGTCGACCCACGACACCGGCCTGATTGCCACCTACGACACGAACTCGAACCAGAGCATCCACCCGGCGGCCAAGCGGCCGGTCGGTGAACGAACGGCACGCTGGGCGTTGAGCGAAGTCTACAAGATACAAGCAGCCACATCTCGACAGCCCCTCGACTGGAAGGGGCCCGTCTACACCTCACACCATGTCCAAGACAATCGAATTGTCATCGCGTTCGAAAAACAGACGGCTCGCGGATTGCGATTGGACAAAGACGACGACATCGGATTCTACATCGCCGGGAAAGACCGAGTGTTTCACCACGCCAAGGCTCGGGTGACTCGAAAGGATCGCGTCGAACAACTGGAAGTTTGGGCCGACACCGTCAAACAACCCGTCGCGGTCCGCTACGCCTGGTCCAATCTGCCAGTGGGCCGACTGATGAACCAGTTGGAACTGCCCGCCTTCCCCTTCCGGACCGACAACTGGCCACTGACACCGCACCAGAGCCAGGGAGACTACAACCGCGGCCAACACGTCTCGAGTCCATCACCGAATCGTTAGGCCAGAATCTCGGGCGGCACGTGACCGTGCACATCGGTCAATCGCTGATCGCGACCCCCGTGACGGAACGTCAATCGCTCGTGATCAATCCCTAACTGGTGCAGAATCGTGGCGTGCACGTCGTGGATCGTCAGTACGTTCTCAACCGCCTCGTTGCCGAACTCACTGGTCTCACCGTAACTCATCCCCCCACGAATCCCGCCACCGGCCAGGAAGATCGAGTAGCCGTTGACGTGGTGGTCGCGACCGCAGCCTGACGTGATCCTCGGTGTGTGCGGCGTCCGACCCATCTCGCCGGCCCAAACCACCAGGGTCTCGTCAAGAAGTCCACGCTGCTTCAGATCACTGATCAATGCCGCCACCGACTGCTCGGTGATCCGGGCGTTCTTCTCGTGATTCTGCTTCAACTTACTGTGCTGGTCCCAAGGCGAGTTGTTGCTGTCGAAACTCGGACAGGTAATCTCGACATACCGCACACCCGCCTCCACCAAACGACGGGCTCGAAGAGCCTGCGTGGCATAGTACTGCTGGTGCTCGTCCTTAGAGTGCACACCGTACATCTGTTGGATGTGCAGGGGTTCGCGACCAATGTCGGCCACACCGGGCAACACACTCTGCATCAAAAACGCCGTCTCCATATTCGCAATCGCCGCTTCGATCGCCGACGCATCCGAAGCCGATTCGGAAAACGACGTATCCTGCCGAGCCAAAAACTTCAGCTTGCGCCGTTGAATCGACGCCGTGTCCGACGGACGGATGTTGTCCACAGTCACACCCTTGGCACGCAACAACGTCGCCTGGTGACTGGCTGGAAGGTAGGAACTCGAAAAGTTCTCCATGCCACCGTTGGGAACCCAATCGTTGTTCAACAGCACGTAGCCCGGCAGGTTCTTGTTCTCCGTCCCCAACCCATACGATACCCACGCCCCCAAACTGGGTGCCTGACCCAACACCCGACCGGTGTGCAACAACAGGTTCTGCTGCCCATGCAACGGTTGCTGCCCCTTCATGGACCTCAAGACGCAAATCTCGTCGGCGATTGATGCGATCCGAGGAAACAAATCGCTGACCCAGAGACCACTCTCGCCGCGACGACGGAATTTCCAGGGTGACCCCAGCCAGACTCGACTGGGATCGTTGTAGAGCGTGTTGTTCAGCCGATCGCCGATCTTCTCTCCCTGGTGCCTGGTCAGCATCGGCTTGGGATCAAACGTGTCGACGTGACTCGGACCGCCGTCCATGAAACAGAACACCACGCTGCGAGCCTTCGGAGGGCGATGCGACGCCAACCCCGTTGCCCCGGCCCGCTCGGCCTGCAAAGCCGCAAATGCCATCCATCCGAAACTTGCCGATGCAGATTGCAGCACGTGACGTCGAGTGAACACGGCCGCCGACTGGCTGGCATCATCACTGCACGTCTCGAAACGATTGGGCATGTCGCTGATTGTAGCCAACGCGAGTTCCTCAGACAGGCCGTTTCCAGTTGTCTCGCTCAGCGGGAAAAAATCTTGCCAATTCCCCGTTCAGCGGATGTGAATGAACTCCTTGGTGTTCAATATCGTATGGGCCACGTTTTTCCACGCCACCCGGTCAGTCATCAGTCGTTCCACCCCGGACAGGCTGCGGGCAAACCGAACCCACGCACGCGTTTCTTCAACCTCCGGGGGGCGTCCCAAGGCTCGCTGGAACATCCGCTCGACACGAGCTTCTGGAGTCGCCAGAGCGTCGACAACCAAGCGACCGGCCCATCCGTCGGCCAACAACACGACAAACGGATCGTTGAGTAGTACCAAGGCCTGAGCCGGGACGTTCGTCACGTCGCGACGACCGGTCGGCAGCTTCGGATTCGGAAAGTTGAAGCTCAACAGGAACTTCGACGGAGCCATGATCGAAACCTTCAAGTAAATCGATCGGCGACCGTTGCCATCGACCGGGCCCGAAAACAACCGCTTGGCCGAGTCTTCAGAATGACGGTGAGTTTCGATCGGGCGACCGTAGAGAGATCGATCCAGCCGGCCACACACCGCCAGTAACGAATCGCGAATCGCTTCAGCCTCCAGACGACGCGTCGCCACGTGATGCAGTAACCGATTCCCCGGATCGGTCTCCAACGACCTCTCTGTCGTCTGACCCGATTGGCGGAATGTGCGACTGAGGACCATTCGGCGGATCAACTGCTTGCTGGACCACCCCGAAACAACAAACTCACCGGCCAGGTAGTCCAATAGTTTCGGATGAGACGGCCGATCGCCCAGACGTCCAAAATCGTTCGGAGTCCGGACCAACCCGACACCGAACACCCACTGCCAAAGCCGGTTCACATGCACTCGAGCTGCCAAAGCATGCCGGTCGTCGACCAGGAATTGAGACAACTCGAGTCGACCGCTTCTCGAGCGGCCAGCCTCGGACTGGGTTTTGGACTGGGTTTTGGACTGGGCAAATACCTGCAGAAACCGTCGAGGCACTCTCGGCCCGCGGTCGTGAATGCTGCCGCGAATGTTCAACGGATAGTCGACCCCCACCACCGCACGTTCGTCCATGCTGTTGACCGTCCTGGGAAACGGAACCGACGCCTCTGTCTCGCGATAACTCTCGAGCAATCGTGACAACTCGGACTCGGCCACCGCCGAGTTCTCCAGCAGTCCGTTCTCCAACAACCAGTTCAATACCAAAACGTCATCGCCGTCGGCACGACCTTCGCCCCACGCCACCACCGCTGCACTCAACCAACTGCCAATTCGCCGATACGCATCGCCAGCACTCCGGACCCCTCGACCATCGAACAACTTCGAAAACCGAGTCAGGCTGTCGGCCGGTTGTCCCGGCGCGTTGTGAGTGACAATCCCGGTGACACTGAACCAGCTCCGCTTGTCGAAACCGGCATCCTTGTCCGGCAACTTGAGGGCACCGACACGGGCGACTCCGGTTCGTGGCGGAAAGTTGGGATTCAGATCGCTGGTGACCAGCTCATAACTGACTCGCTGAATACCGTTTTGTTGAGCGATGTCGTCGAACCTCGTCCAACGTGGTTGACTCCAGTTAAAGAACTTCACCGCCTCGGTCTGAAACGCGTTGTCGACCATGCGAATCGAACCGCTCCACTCACCGCCAGCCAACTCGAAACTGACATGCTGTCCCGGCACGTTCTGTTGCAGAGGCATCCGGAGTGCACCGGGGAACTTCGAAGAGAGTGCATGAGTGTGATGCCCGCGTCGGAGCAGAGTCCGCACCACATTGGCACCCTCCAGAGCGATCAATGGTGTGCCGGCTGCAACACGACCGTGCTGCAGGCCCGCTCCCTCGATCACCCAACCGTCAGGCCAATCGTCGTGGCTCATATCGACAAGCGGCTTGAAGTTCTTTTCGTTCGAGCTGGTCCGAGACCGGTTGGCCTGCCTCCAGTCTGAACCAACCTGCTCCCAGACGGCCTGCGCCGCTGCATCGCTCTTCGCCGCACCCAAACTCGACACCAGGCCCCGCAGCCCCATCATCCCCTTGCCCGCCGAAAAGTCACTCTGAGCCGTGGGCACCAGCTTCTTGTCTCCGGCGACTGCACCGAAAGCCGCACGCCACAATTTTACCCGCGGACTCTCGGACCGACTCGCTGGAACCGGCTGAACCAGGGCCGACTGTAGGTTGGCCGCAAATCTAGGCCCCTGCCGCTGCCACGACTGCCGCAGCTGCTCGGTGATCCGATCGCGAAGATTCTCCAGCCTGTCGATCACCGATGCATGCTGGCCGGGAGCTTCGATTGACCGAGTCGTCCAGCGGGGCGTCATGAACACTCCGGCCAGTGCGTAGTAGTCTCGCTGCGAGACGGCGTCCAATTTGTGGTCGTGACATCGGGCACAGGCTATTGTCATTGACAGGAACGCTTTCGAGAAGGCATCGATCTTGTTGTCGATCATCTCCTCACGCACCCCGTTGATTCGCACGTTGTCGCCGTGCCGGTGTTCGCCCATGTGATAAAACATCGGTCCGATCAGGCTCTCGTTCAGGCCGCTGACCGAGTCAATCCGCGGTCGAGACAGCAGATCACCAGCCACGTGTTCGCGGATCAACTGGTCGAAACCAATATCCGAGTTGAAAGCACGAATCAGGTAGTCGCGGTACTCCCAGGCCCCCTTGGCCGGGTTGTCCCATTCATAACCATACGTGTCGGTGTAACGAACCACGTCCATCCAGTGGCGAGCCATCCGTTCGCCGAAGTGTGGCGAATCCAGCAACGCGTCAACCAGATCGGCCACGGCCCGATCGGGGTCGACAGAAAACCGTCGCGGAAAGTCCTCGACCAGTTCTGAAGACGGCGGAAGCCCGGTCAGAACAAACGACAACCGCCTGAGCAGGACCAGTGGCTCGGCATCCGGCGCCGGCACCAATTGAGCCTCATCGAGCCGCTCCAGCACAAACCGGTCTATCGGTTTTTTCGACCAGCCGCTCGGCTCGACTACAGGCGGAAACACCCGAGCCACCGGCTGCAGGCTCCACCAATCCCGTCGCTCCGACAACACCAGCGTCCACGACTCCGAAGCCGCCGCGTCGCGAGTCGGCGCACGATCGCGAGGATCGACTGCCCCCTGTTGAATCCAGGTCTTGAAGTCAGCAATGACCTGTTTCGAGAGTTTTTTCTTCGGAGGCATCTGCAAGCCGCGATGCTCCAAGGCCGCGATCAACAAACTCTGGCTAACCCGCCCCGGCACAACCGCCGGACCGGTCTCACCACCAGCCCGAAGCGCCGCCCGGCTGTCGACTCGCAGACCACCTTCGATTTCGGTCGCAGCCGCCGAATGACACGAGTAACACTCACGGACCAGCACCGGACGGATTCGGCGCTCGAAAAACTCGGTGCCCTTCCCATCATCGGCCTGCAGGCCCCTGGATCCCACGCTCGACAGACTGCACACCACACACAGCGTCGTCAGCCAACTCGTGGGTCGGATTCGCCCGAGTAGGTTCATTCAGCGGTCGTCCTATTCGGCAGTGCTCGCTCCAAAATAAATTCTATCAGGTGTGATGCCGCGGTGTGTGGCACACGCGAGAAGTCCGTCTCGATTCACTACACTTGGGGGCTTCGGACGGTACGGCCCTTCATTCCGGTTCCGGAAATTTCATCAAAAACGAGACATGAGGAGACGGACACCATGGCACGAGCCAGCGCGCGGCACATTCTGGTCGATGAAGAATCGGTCTGTGACGAGTTGAAGCAGCAGATCGAAGGTGGCGTCGATTTCGCCGATGCGGCCAAGGAGCACTCGAAGTGCCCCTCGGGCAGCGACGGTGGAGGACTGGGCGAATTCAGCCCCGGCCAGATGGTTCCCGAATTCGACCAGGTCGTCTTCAGCGGCGAGTTGGGCCAGGTCCACGGTCCGGTCAAAACCCAGTTTGGTTATCACCTGATCGAAATCACAAGTCGAACCGAATGAGTCGCTTCCAGCGGAGACACCTTCCCGTTCTGCGTCTTGCCGTCTCACTCCGCCGCGGCACAGTGGCCTGGGCCTGCTGCATGGTCCTGGCGCTCCCTGCCGCCCCGGCAAAGGCCCAGCGGCTCGATCTCTCGCACCTCGACACCAACACCCTGTACCACGTGGGCCTGGGCACGGCCAAGCTGACGACACCCCAATGGGTGGGGGAAGAGGGTGTCGAGGCAGTGGTGATCCTGGGCGTCGACGACATGCGGGATCCGGCACGGTACGAGGCCTTCCTGCGTCCCGTCCTGCAACGGCTCAAGAAGATCGATGGCCGCGCCCCCGTTAGCATCCTGACCAATTCGATCCGCCCCGACGACCCGCAGCTGCAAAGCTGGCTTGGCGAGGGACTCTCGATCGAGGCACACACGATCGACCATCCGTGCCCGCTGTTGTCCGGAGGTGACCTGCTGCGGGCCAAGTCGACTTACGATCGCTGCGTCGAGCTGCTCGGTCGGATTCCGGGCAACCGACCGGTGGCCTTTCGCATGCCCTGTTGCGATTCGCTGAACACCGTCAGCCCGAGGTTTTTCAGCGAGATCTTCAATCGCACGACTCCATCAGGCCAGTTCCTGCGGATCGATACGTCGATCTTCAACGTCTTCACCTCCGACGATCCCGACATCCCCCGCGACCTGGTCCAGGACGCCGACGGCACCGAGCGGTTCCTGAAATACGTCCCTCGCAATACAGACGGCCCCTACGACAACTTCGTCAACACGATTCACAACTACCCCTACCCTTATGTCATCAACCGAACCTGCTGGGAATTCCCCTGTGTCGTCCCCAGCGATTGGGAGAGCCAGCACCTGAAAGGCAACAACAATCCCCGTCTGCTGGACGACTGGAAGGCAGCGCTGGACATCACTGTGATCAAGCAGGGCGTGATGTGCCTGGTCTTCCATCCTCACGGGTGGTGCCGCAACTCCCAACTGGTCTCACTGATTGACTATGCCGTTTCCCGGCACGGAAAAAAGGTCAAATTCCTCAACTTCCGCGAAGCCAACGATCGCATGACCCGGCATTTTCTCGGAAGCGACCTGGGCCTTCGACGCGACAGCAAGAAACGCCCTCCTCCTTTCCAGAACGACACGGGACACCGCGTCGTGGATATCAACCGAGACGGGTACCAGGACGTGATCAGCGGATTCAGGGGCGTCGACGGGACATCGTTTGGCACCGTCAGGACCTGGCAACCGAAGTCCCGGTCCTGGAAGACCACGCGGATACAGGGAGCCGAGCGGTTCTCCGAGATCGCCCATCTGGGGGTCCTGCGGCCAGGTGGCCCCCCCTCCATCCTGCTCCGCAGCCGGCACGAAAACCTCTGGTTGCACCTCGACGGTCAGCAATGGCGTCTCGATCAACAATCCTTTCCGATCCGCAACAGGACGGTGCAAGACCAATCGATCCGCGTCCCGCTGAAGAACCAGAGAGGACTTCGTCTGCGAGACATCGACAACGACGGTGCCGACGAGTTGATCATCTCCGACGGGAAACACAACGGTGTGTACCGGGCCTCGGAAAACGGTCGCCGATGGACCCGACTGGATTTCAGACTACCCGGAGGCACAGGCCTGGTGACGGCGGCCGGGGCCGACCGAGGCGTCAGGCTGGTCGACATCAACGACGATGGTTGTTTGGATGTCATCTCGTCGAATCACGAGTCCTTCGGCATCTGGTTATTCGACACGATGAAATCCGGCTGGGCGCACCACGTGTTCAGCGGCACGCGGACCGAAGCCCAGCCGAACCAGCAATTGCCTCCGATCACACTGGCCGATGGAACTGACAACGGGTTCTTTGTCCACGACGGACAGTTGATCTGGCAGAACGAGCACACTGCCGGGATGCCTCACATGGTCGACCGCCGACGGTTCATCGACCTGCTCGCCGCTCGACCGCCGAGTCCACGCTCACCCCGCAACTCGATGAACGCCATGCGGTTGCGGCCTGGGTTTCAGGTTGAACTGGTCGCAGCCGAACCGCTGGTCCAGGACCCCGTCGCCTTCGACTGGGGCCCCGACGGACGGCTGTGGGTGGTCGAGATGGCCGACTACCCGCTGGGAAGCGATGGCCAGGGTCGCTCGGGCGGCCGGGTCCGCTGCCTGGTGGACACCAACGGAGATGGCCGCTTCGACCAATCGACCCTGTTCCTCGACGGACTGAACTTCCCCAACGGCGTCCTGGCCTGGAAAAACGGCGTACTGGTTTCCGCCGCGCCCCAGATCTTCTATGCCGAAGACACCGACGGCGACGGCCGAGCAGATCGACGTGACGTACTGTTCCAGGGCTTCGTCGAAGGCAACCAGCAGCACCGGGTCAACGGGTTCTCTCGAGGCCTGGACAACTGGATCTACTGTGCCAACGGTGACAGTGGTGGAAAAATCCGCTCGACGATGACCGGGGAAACGGTTGATATCAGCGGCCGCGACTTTCGGATTCAGCCCGACAGCGGGCGTATTGACACCCAGGCCGGTCAGACACAGTTCGGCCGTCGTCGCGATGACTGGGGCAACTGGTTCGGCTGCAACAACTCCAACCCAATGTGGCACTTTGTCCTCGGGGACCACTATCTCCGCCGCAATCCCCATTTCGCGGCACCCCATGCACGTGTCAACGTCTCGGTCACACCGGGAGCCGCTCCAGTCTTTCCGATCAGCCGCACGCTCGACCGGTTCAATGATCCCGGCGGGGTCAACCGGTTTACATCCGCGTGCAGCCCCGCCATCTATCGCGACCAGTTTTATGGCCAGGCCTTCTCCGGCAACTCGTTCGTCTGCGAACCGGTCCACAACCTGATCCACCGCGAGCAGGTCTCTGCCCGCGGATTGACATTCACCAGCCGCCGTGCCTCGGACGAGGCGCCCAGAGAATTCCTCTCGTCCCGCGACAACTGGTTCCGACCCGTCTTCATCCGTACCGGTCCCGACGGGTGCCTGTGGTTTGCCGACATGTACCGCTTCGTGATCGAGCACCCCAAATGGATTCCCCCCGATTGGCAAGAGCGACTCGACCTGCGCGCCGGCCACAAGCTCGGACGGATCTACCGCATCGTGCCAACCGGCAAGACACCCCGTCCGATCCCGCGTCTCGATCGGCTCGACACCGACCAGCTGGTCCGCGCCCTGAACAGCCCCAATGGCTGGCAACGCGACACGGTCCAGCAAGCGTTGGTCCATCGAGGGGACCGCCGGGCTCTGAAAGCCTTACTACAGCAGGCGGCTCGATCACCGAGACCTCTTGGCCGACTGCATTCACTGTGTGCCGCCGATGGACTGGGCGGCTTGGACCAAAACGTGATCGCCACAGCTCTTACGGACACTCATCCCGGCATCCGTCGGCATGCGATTCGGCTGGCCGAGTCGCTTCCGCAACTCTCCGACAAGCTTGCCGAAAAGCTCACCGGGTTGGCCAACGATTCCGATCCACAGGTCAGGCTGCAACTGGCACTCAGCTCGGGATCCCTGGGCACGCCCCAACAGCAGTCTCGGCTACTGGCCCGCCAACTGCCCACTCTGATTGGCCAGCCGTTCTTCGAGCCGGCAGTCATCAGTTCGCTGAGCAAGGCCAACGTGGCACACGTCATTTCACTCGTGCTGCAGCAGCCCGACAGCTCGAAGCCAGGCACCGAACTCCTGTTGTCCCGCCTGTTTGAACTCGACAACGCGTACGGCAACAAGGGCTCGCTGCTCACCTGGATCTCACTGTGCGCCGACCCCAGGCTTCGTGAAACGCCCCGGCGGCTCTTCTCGATGTCGGCCACGCTGCTCGACACACTCGAGCGTCGCGGCCTGACGCTATCGAAGCTCCACAAGAACGGTGGAGCGGACACCCGCCGGGCCGTTGAAGCCTTTCGGGCCGTTCTGGTTTTCGCAAGACAGATGGCCTCGGCACCGGACAAGTCGGTGGCCGACCGAGCAATCGCCGCCCGACTGCTCGGCCGAGACGCCACGACGCGGGACGCCGAGCTCAAACTGTTGAGTTCCTGGCTGGCACCTCAAACAGACGCCCTTCTGCAGTCCGCCGCCGTGTCGGCCCTTCAGCGCAGTGGCAGTCCCAATGTCGGACGCAGACTGATCGATGGCTGGACCGGATATTCTCCCGCCCGCCGTCGCGAAGTGCTCTCTGTGCTGCTCAGCCGACCGGCCTGGCACAAGAACCTGCTCGATGCGATGGAAGCCGAGACCATCGTCGCCGTCGAGCTCGATGCCTCGACGCGCCAACGGCTGATCAACCAGAAGGACACGACGCTGAAACAGCGGGCCACCAAACTGCTGGCAGTCGACGTGAACACCAGCCGCCAGCAAGTGATTGACAAACACCTGGGCGTGCTCAAACGATCCGGCGATCCCACTCGTGGCAGCACCACCTTCAAAAACAAGTGCAGCAGCTGCCACCAGTTGAAGGGGATCGGCAACCAACTGGGTGCCGATCTCGCGGCGATCAAAGACAAGTCACTCCGATCGATGCTGACCGCCATCCTCGATCCCAACCGCGCCGTGGAGGCCAAGTTCCTGGGTTACATTGCCGTGACCAACAGCGGCCGCATCCACGCGGGAATGCTGCTGGGTGAATCCAGCAACAGCGTTCGGCTGGTCGGTTCCGATGGCAAGCAAATCACCATTCTCCGTCGTGACCTCGAAACTCTGGCCAGCACGCGGAAGTCATTCATGCCCGAGGGCCTGGAGAAAGACCTTTCGCCACAGGATCTAGCCGACGTGATCGCCTTCGTGGCATCAGCCGGCTCCCCTCGTAAGAAGTTCGCCGGCAACCAGCCTCGGGTGGTGACACCCGACAAGGATGGGGCGATCCGGCTTGCTGCCACCAATTGTGAAATCTACGGCAAGTCGCTGGTCTTCGAGGCCAAGTACAAGAACCTCGGGTACTGGGTGAGCCCCGATGACCGGGCGCTGTGGACCGTCGAAGTGCCGCGGGCCGGCCACTACGAAGTCCGCTTGGTCTACGCCTGCGACAACGGCACCGCAGGCAACAGCTTTGTGCTGAAATGCGGCGAAGATCGGCTGACAGGCAAAATCGCCGGCACCGGTACCTGGGACAACTACCAGACGACGCTGCTGGGTCGCGTCCGACTGCCCACAGGACGGATCCGCGTGTTGATCGAGCCGACTTCAGACCCGAACAACTGCCTGATGGACCTGAAGGAGCTGAGGCTGGTTCCGGCGAAGAGCCGCTGAACGGTTACTTGCCAACCCGACGGGTCGAAAACACCACGCGTCCGAAATACCGCGGCGCATGAAACTGGGGTGTTTTCGTCTTGCCCGGTGACCATTGGCTGTACTGCGGGTTGGTCTGGCCGCCCAGCCGGTTGAGGTTCAAGTGCCAGACATCTCCGTCGTGCGGCGGCGTGTGCTTGGCGACCTTGGCAAAGTTTGACAGGGGGATGGCTGCCTCCAGAATCCACGAGCGGTCGGTGTCCGAGTCGTCGTTGAGCGTGCCCTGGACGGTCGTGGCGATCCGCATTCCCTTCGCGTTCCAGTTCGTGGGCGGCTTCTTGCCGGGGCCCTCGGGGTGATACCGGTCCAGCCAGGCTCGGCTCACATTCATCTCGATGTTGTAATATCGCTCGGGGTGGTCGGGATCCGGAGACGTGAACACCTCGACACAGTCATCCTTATAGACCGCGTCATCGTGCTTTTTGTGGACCGACCAGACATGAGCGTCCTGGCAGCGAAACGACACATACAGGTGTTTCTTGTCCCAGAGCATCCGTGCGTCAGTCTGTTCCTTCTTCCCCTGCTTGTACCAGGGAAACTGGAACGCACCGACGCTGCGGGCATTTTTCCAGGCCGGCTCGTCCAGCCGACCATCGATCTTCGGAGCCGCCTTCACCTTGAGGATCGTGTAATGCGGCGGCTTGTCCGTCGCCGGAGCGATGCTCTGACAGGCGAGAACAATGGCAGCAATCTGGAATCTGACTGTGTTCATATCTCGTGCGTCCCCAAGGCCTCTTGATTCATCCCCCAGTCTCCAATGGCCGTGCTGTCAGAGTCAAACTAGCACGGTCGGTTCCAAGCCTTCGATATCGAGATCGGCCGGGAAGTAGGGCCGCCGCAGTTTCTTGAAAGCGACGTGCTTGAGCGTCGCGGGGGTCGGGCCGGGCGTGTCCAGCACGATCGTCGCAGCGGAAATCTCACCATAGGCCCAGCGATAGTTCATCGGGTTCTTGGCGACGATGAATTTGGCCTCGGCGGGATCAAGCCCTACCGAACGAAACTGCTCGTCGGCCCAGTCATAGGTCGCCCGGGAGGTGATCAGGACGCGAATCGAACCGATCGACAGGACCGCCGTCGGGCCCATCTGAGTCATGTGCCCCTCCCACTGACCACCGGTGTAGATGAACTGGCCGTCAGTAACCCTGCTGACCACTCCGGTGTAGCTTTGGGCTTCGCCCCAGCGAGGATCTCGCTTGTGTCCCAATTCCACGGTGATCTCAGCCCCCTCGCCGGCGGAATGACAGGCTGCAGCCGCTTCAGGATCGACCACCGGCACGTACGACAGGTCCTTTACTCCGATTTCGACCAGGGCCCGCAGCGTCGCGATACTGTCTCCGGCCGCGCCGCCGCCGCAACAATCTGACGTCTCCACCAGGATCACCGGACCTCCTTCGATCTCAAGCCCTCGACGGATCGCCTCAGCCGGAACCACAGTCTCGGGTTCCAGGTCATGCCGCCGTTCCCAGTATCGACGGGCGATCTCCTCGGCGAGTTCCTCGGCCAGTGCACGGTCACCATCGGTGACCACCAATCCCCCGCTGCCCATCGCTTCGACATCCATGTACGGATGGACCAACAGCAGGCTGGTCGAGAGCACACCGGGTAGTTTTTCCAGCGACTTGGCATACCTCATCAACTCGGCAAACGGGTCATCATCGTTGGTCGACCCGCGGACGGCACTAGTGATCACAGGCACCTTGGCCATTGCCATGGTCGGTCGACAACGCCCCGCCAGGGTGTCCAGCAGCAGCCTGGCTCCTCGCTGGCCAGTCTGAAACTGGTCGTAGTGCGGATAGGTTTCCCAAGCCAGGATCGCATCGGCGTGGGCAACCATCTCGGCGGTGATATTGGCGTGCAGGTCGACTGTGACGACGATTGGGATCTCGGGCCCCACCCGTTGCCGCACCTCCCGAATGATCTCTCCTTCAGGATCGTCGTTCCCTTCGGCCAACGCCGCCCCGTGCAAAGGCAACAGCACTCCATCGACGGGCAACTCGGAATCCAGCCGTTCGAACAATTCGTCACGGAGCACCTCGTAGCACTCGGTCGTGATCGGCCCGCCGGAACAGGCCGAGGCGAACAACAGCGGCACGGCATCGGCCTGTTCTTCGCGGAGCACGCCGAGCATGCCTCCGACCACACTGGTTGTGGCCGCCAGCATCTCCTCGCCCCGAGCCAACTCGGTCGACTCGTACACTTCCATGTCGATCGGCAATCCGCCCAGGTGATTGCACTCGGTCAGAATCCCCCCCACTGCGATTTTCATCTCTTCGATCTCCTGCAGAATTGCTGACTGGAATCCTCGACTTCGTCGCAAGGATCGAGTGTTTGGAACGGGGAGCCAGCCTACCGTTACTGTCCACTCAAAGCCCGGGCACCGACAGCTCAGAACAACTCGTCGACCACCGACCCGCGTGGCAGCATCGACATCGACCGCCCCTGGGCGATGAACTCGGCCTTGGGGTCCAAGCCCAGGGCGTGGTAGATGGTCGCAACGAAGTCGGCCACATCGACGGGGCGATCAGACGGCACGGCACCGAACTTGTCGCTGGCTCCGATCACTCGACCGGTCTGTATACCACCGCCACCGAGAGTCACGCTGAAGCAGCGCCCCCAGTGATCGCGACCGGGGCCTCGCTTGTTCGTGTTGATCTTGGGCGTGCGGCCGAACTCGCCGGCGGTGATCACCAGTGTCGACTCCAGCAGTCCCCGGTCATCCAGGTCAGCCAGCAGTGCCGAGTAGCTGTTGTCAAAGACGGGGAGTTGGCGTTCGAGGTGGGGGAAGATCCCCCAGTGGTGATCCCAGGCATAGATCCCCGTCTCGACGTATCCCTTGATCGTGACAAACCGCACACCCGCTTCGACCAGTCGTCGAGCCAACAGCAGTCCCTGCCCGACGCGGTTACGACCGTAGGCATCTCGGAGGTGGGCCGGTTCCCGGGACAGGTCAAACGCATCCTTCGCCCGACGCGACGTCGCGAGGCTAAGTGCTCGCTGGGTGAACGCATCCTGTGTCTTGGCGAATTCCAGCTGTCGCTCGCGCCCGGCCTGGTAGCGATCCAAGGACTCCAGAAGACTCCTGCGACCGGTCAGCCGGCTGACATCCACGTCGGCGGCGGTGTCGAAGGCCTGCACGGCAAAATCGTGGTCGTTCGGATCCTGCTTGATCTGGAACGGGTTGTAGGCCTGGCCCAGGAAGCCGCCGAAGCCGGGTGCGGTGTAGGCCGGGTGCTTCATCTGGCCCATATGCACAAACGGCGGCACCGGCGCCCGCTGCGGCTGCTGCATGCTCAGGACCGCACCGATCCCCGGTGCCTGCAGGTTCTTGTCGAGCGGGCTCCCGCACATGATGTGCACATCGCCCTCACCGTGCTTGGAGGTGTAGGACTGCATCGAGCGGATCAGCGAGAACTTGTCGGCACAGCCTCGCAGACGGGGCAGCCGGTCGCTGAGTTGCAGACCGGGCAGGCTTGTCGATGCCGGTGAATACAGGCCGCGGACTTCCTCGGACATGTCCGGCTTCATGTCGAACATGTCGATGTGGCTGGCTCCGCCCTGCAGGAACATGAAGATCACGTTGATCTGGGTGCCCGAGTTGCCGGCTGCATCGTTGGCCAGGACGTCCGAAAGTGAAAGGCCCAGCGGGGAAATCGCAGCCAGCGACAGACCTCCCAACTCGAAGAACTCGCGACGATCCGGTCCCTGCCACGTCATGTCCGCACCAATCGACCCAAGAGAATCCAACCGCGGTCCCGACAGTCTATCGGTTCAAACAATCCGGGACCATAGCCGGAAAACGTGCCCGCGACGATCAACCACTCGACGACACTGCTCCAGTCCAGTAACACCCTCACAATCGCCCGGTCTCCCCGACCCAACCGTAACTACACCTCGGGCAATTCGTGCCAGGCAAAGCGGTGAATCCGAATCGGGCGGACCTCCAAGCGATCACCTTGAGTCGAGCCGCTTGATCTCGATGTTGCGGAACATCACCGGATCATTGTGGCCGGCAAACCCGAAGTGGCCCTTGGCAAGATCCTTACCTGGGTGTGCCTTGACAGTCTTCGCATCGGTGACCGTGCTGAGATCGGTGTCCAGGATGATCGACCCGTTAAGCTCGACCTGGATCGTCGAACCCTTGACGGTGACTTCCTGGTAATTCCACTCCCCGGCAGCCCGCAGGTAACCCTGGGCGGCCGCGACCATCCCGTACGCCGAACCGTGGTACTGGTAGGGTGCCAGCTTGCCCGGGTAACCGGTGTCGAGAACCTGCAGCTCGCACATTCCCACGTAAGCCGGGTTGCCCTGGCCCGGGTAACGAATCGCCAGCCCGTTGTTGCCGGCCTTGGGCAACTTGATCTCAAGTCGCACCACGAAATCACCGTACTGGTCCTTGGTGAAGAGGTTACCACCCTTGCCCTTCTTGCACCGAATGGCCCCGTCGACGACCTCGTAGTTGTCGATCGCGCCGGCCCAACCATCGAGAGTCTTGCCGTTGAAAACCGACTTGAAACCGCCTTCGGACTTCTTCCGGAGAATCTTGTTGGATTCCTCGGTGCCGATTTCCCGGACATAGATGTTCCGCCAACTGATCTCGCCACCATGTGTCTGCAGTTGAATCGGACCGTGGTGGAACAGCGGCCGCTTGCGATCGAAGTAGTTTTCCAGGGTGGCGTGGTCGACGACCAGTTTATTATTGAGCCACACCGAGGTGCGTGCTCCGACCTGGCGGATTCGGAAACTGTTCCACTTCCCCAGCTTATTGTCGGCCAGGACCAGCGGGTCCTTCCCCTTGGCCCCCTTGCTGTTGTTCCACAGACCGCCTGAACCCTTGTCGGCACCGATCCCGAACTTGCTCGGATCGGTGAAGTCCCAAATCTGCACCTGGGGAGCACCCTTCAGGTAAATGCCGCTGTCTGCCTTGGGAACCGTCTTGTAGTCGATCAACAACTCGTAGTCGGAAAACTCTCGCTCGGTGGTCAGGTACAAACCATGACCATCATTGACCACCGCGTCACCTTCGACTTTCCAGTGCTTGGCAATGTCCAGACGACTCGTGTCCTTGTACGTCTTCTGCTCCGCAGCACTCATCTTCTGAAGCTGCTCCGGATTCCTGGTGCTCCAGCCATACCAGTTCGACAGGTCCTTGCCGTTGAGCAGGGATGTGAATCCCTTGGGAGCCTTGATCTCCCCAGACACCTCGGCCGAAGGCAACAGCAGAGTCACGATGACAGCAAAAGTCACTACAAAACGGTTGGCCACGGCCTCGTCTCCTTGGAATCTGTTTTACTCGATCGGCGAATCACCAGAACCTCAAGGGCATATAATGACAACTCGCGGCCGATCGAAACAAGGGACAGAGCGTTTCCATCCCCTCAGTCTTCAAGACCCAACGGCAATCCGGATACAAAACGAACAAGCACCACGGCTGCCCAGACGCGAACCAGACGCTAGACTGACCGCCAATTCACAGCAGTAGGACACGAACACCATGTCCAACAGAAACTTCGTTCACCGGCAGCCTCAACGCCAGCTGGGACGCAGAGCGTTTCTGGCCAACGGATCGCTGATCCTCTCGGCCGCTGCCGTCAACCCGACATCTCTGTTCGCCGAGACGTCAAAGCCAAAACCGGCCGTCGAATTGACCATCGGGCTGGTCACCGACCTGCACTACGCCGACAAGCCGCCGGCCGGAACGAGGCACTACCGCGAATCCCCCGCCAAACTTGCCGAAGCCGCCAGCCACTTCAGCAAACACAAACCGGCATTCCTCGTCGAACTCGGTGACTTCATCGACGCCGCCGACTCGGTCCAAACCGAACTCAATTACCTGAAACGCATCACCGCCGATTTCCAGACCATCAGCAAACACCGCCACCACGTGCTCGGCAATCACTGCGTCTACACGCTCAAGAAACAGGAGTTCCTCGACACCGTCGCACAAAAGTCCTCGTACTACTCGTTCGACGCGGGCTCCTATCACTTCATCGTGCTCGACTCGTGCTTCCGCAGCGACGGACAACCCTACGGTCGCAAGAATTTCGAGTGGACCGACCCGAACATTCCCGCCGCCGAAGTCGATTGGCTGCGACAGGACCTCAAACACACATCCCGCAAAACCATCCTGTTTGCTCACCAACGACTCGATGTCAGCAACTCGTACGGTGTCAAGAACGGACCGGCCGTAAGGAAAGTGCTCGAGGAGTCGGGCAACGTGCTGGCTGTCTTCCAGGGACACAGCCACGCGAACGACCACAAGCTGATTCACGGCATCCACTACTGCACGCTGGTCGCCATGGTCGAAGGTTCCGGAGCAGCCAACAACGGCTACTCGCTACTCAACCTCCAGAAGGACGGCACGATCCACGTCGAAGGATTTCGCAAGCAAAGCCGCTACGACTGGACACAGCAGGAACTCCAGTCGTGACATCGCATCCATCACGCCAAGACCCACAACTCAGCCGCCGCGTGGGGCGGTGAGACTACTTGGCCCCGGCAGCTTTCTTCGCAGCCCCCGAACCGGAGCGTTTCCTGTCTTTGTTTGGCACGGCCTTTTTCAACTGTCCGGGTAACCCTGGACGACACCCGCACCAGGCAATTGCGGTTTACGGTCAACAGCCCGCCGAATACCGGGATCCTAATCGACGACATCCGCATCACTCCGGCCCGTCCTCAGCAAATCACAAGCGTCCGGGTCGTGCCCCTCACCATCCCGGCACTCATCGGCACCAAAGCCAGCCCACTGGCCAAACTGAAAATCGAAACGACCGGTCGACTTGACCCAATCGCGGTGACGGATATCCGTGCGACGCTCAGTGGAACAACCGATCGCTCCGACCTGCTGTCCATCGAAATCTACAACGGCGAAACCCTGAACCGCTTCACAGCCGGCAAGCCTGTTGCCCGGCTAAATGTGACGAAAACCACGAATGGCCCATTCGTCACCTCTTTTCCCGCTTCTTCCCCCCACCTCAGCGAGGGAACCAACTTCATCTGGATTGCTGGCCATGTCGCTCGAAACGCCAATATCGACCACCGGATTGAGGTCACATGCAACGCAGTCACATTCTCGAACGGCAGGACGGTCCAGCTCGATGCCGCACCATCGATTCAACGGATGGGAATCGCCCTGCGGAGGTCGGGCGACGATAACGTTCACACCTATCGCATCCCCGGACTGACGACGACCAACGACGGCACGTTGATCGCAGTCTACGACGTTCGTCGACGTGGCGGCGGCGATCTTCCCGGTGACATCGACGTCGGACTTTCACGCTCGACCGACGGCGGCCGCACGTGGAATCCGATGAAGGTGATCATGGACATGGGCAGTGATCCCCGCTGGCGTTACGACGGTATCGGAGACCCGGCCGTGCTGGTCGATCGACAGACAGGCACGATCTGGGTGGCGGCCACCTGGAGCCATGGGAATCGGTCGTGGCGAGGGTCCGGGCCTGGACTGGCACCGACCGAAACCGGGCAACTGATGCTCGTCCGCAGCGATGACGACGGCAGGACCTGGTCCGAACCCATCAACATCACCCGGCAGACCAAGCGACCCGAATGGTGCTTCCTGCTGCAGGGACCAGGCAAAGGCATCACCATGCAGGACGGGACGCTGGTCTTTGCCGCACAGTACCAGGACCCACCGGCCAAAAACCGACTGCCGCATTCCACGATCATCTACTCAAAAGACCATGGAAAGACCTGGCAGGTGGGAACCGGAGCGTTCGACGATACGACCGAAGCCCAGGTCGTGGAAATATCGCCCGGAGTGCTGATGCTCAACTGTCGCTACAACCGGCAATCGCACCGCGTCGTGATGATCACCCGAGATATGGGTGCCAGCTGGCAGCCACACCCCACGTCACGCAAGGCACTGGTCGAACCGCGAGCCTGCATGGCCAGCCTGATCCACGTCGACCGAGAACTTGGATCTCGAACCGGTCGACGACTGCTGTTCTCCAATCCCGACAGCCAGAGCGGGCGGCACCACATCACCATCAAGGCCTCAATCGATAACGGCACGACCTGGCCAACAGGACGCAAGTTGCTGCTCGACGAAGGACCCGGAGCAGGCTACTCGTGCATGACACTCATCGATGCGCAAACTGTCGGAATCCTCTACGAAGGCAGCCAGGCACACATGACGTTTCAACGCATTCGACTCGGCGATCTCGAAATTCCTTGACAATCACTCGCAAACAGCTCATCCACACACGAACCACTGTTTGCCGCCAACTGATCCCACAACGCCCGTCCAGCCATTTTTCCAGAAATCAAACCGCCGTTTGACTTGTTTTCCCGATTCGGGACTGGTTAGAATTTCTCTCAGCGGTCGAGCAGCCTGAACCAGTCGTGTCGGGCGCGATCGCGAAATCTCTTTTTTTTTAGAAATCGGACGGACGAACGATGGCAGAAGGTACGATCAAAAGGTTGACAGACCGAGGTTTTGGTTTCATCGACACAGGCGCAGGCGAAGACATGTTCTTCCACAACTCAAACCTTGAAGGTGTGAGTTACGATGAACTGCAGGAAGGACAACGTGTCTCCTACACCGAAGGCAGTGGCCCGAAAGGTCCGCGAGCCGAGAACGTCCGGGTGATCTGATCCCCCAGACGTTACGAGAGACAAGGAAGTCGGCGATTCGTCGCCGGCTTCCTTTTTTTATTGAACCCATCGAACTGCGACGAAAAGGAGCGTACCCATGGTCGATTGCCCCTACTGCGCCGAATTGATCGATACCGGTCTCAGCTCCTGCCCACATTGCCAATCGAAACTCACCCTGGCACCCGCACCCACCCTGGCACCCGCCGCCGCGACGAAACCCGCCAAGGACTCCTCGAAGTCCACCATCACCATCATCGTACTCGTGGTCGGCGGGATCGTTTTGGCGGGCCTCTGCATCGTCGGCATCCTTGCCGCCCTGTTGCTCCCCGCCGTCGGACAGGCCCGGGAGGCGGCCCGGGGAGCCCAGTGCAAGAACAACCTGAAACAAATTGGTCTGGCCCTGCACAACTACCACGACGTCTACAAGAGCTTTCCCCCGGCCTACATCCCCGACGCTGACGGCAAGCCGATGCACAGTTGGCGCGTACTGATTTTGCCATTCATCGAGCAACAGCCGATGTTCGATGCCTACGACTTCGACAAGCCTTGGGATCATCCCGACAACCTGGTCGTCACTCGCACCACACCACATGTCTACCGCTGTCCCTCGGCCGTCGGTCCATCGAGCGGCACTCACTACGTGTACATCACCGGCAAAGGGGCCAGCTTCGAAGGCAGCAGCGCGGTTACTATCCGTGACATCAAGGACGGATCGTCCAACACGCTGGCGGTTGTCGAATCTCACGAAACCGGCGTCGCGTGGTTCGAGCCTCGTGATATGCATGTCAGCGAATTCACTGCCATGGCCCCTGCCACGGCACACCCGGCCGGGTTTCATGCCCTCTTCTTCGACGGAAGTGTCGCCCGCCTCCCCAAGACAATCAGCCTCGACACCCTCAAGGCACTTGTGACCCCTCGCGGGGGAGAGGTGATTGAGGACTATTGAACAGTTCCGACTGCCAGGCACGGAACTCCCCAAGACACGCCTCACGCCCGGGCCACCGCTTCCAACTTAAACGGGCTCGAAATCCGTAGCTCCGCCCCGCCTGCACTGCGTGGATGATGTACTGGAAATCCACCGCCGGCGGAAAACTGCTGAAACGGATCTCGTCGCTGGCCGTCCGCAGACGATCGAACATCAACGTCAACACCATGTCGTTGGCCGATCGACTGATCAACAGCGGACAAGTGATCCTGGGGGTGGAGAACGAGCGGAGATTGAGTGCCATGTTGTGGTCGGCATCAAACTCGAGAGCCGAGGCACCCGACGCCAGGTACGTGCCCACTTCAAAACCCTCCGCCGACTCGGCTTCAACCCACACCTCCTCGGCTCCGTCGTCAACGATGCCTCGGAAATGGATGGCCGCGTCGCGGAGGTCTCGCATGTAGTTGGCCCAGAAGAAACCGGCGTAACCACGAGAACCAAACCGCGACACGTCCAGAAACCGGCAGCGGAAATCGATGTCAATCGAATCAGGCGCGGACGGTGTCACTCGTGTGACATGCTCGACCGACCAGGGACCCTGTGACGCCAGGCGGACCAGGAACACCGAAGACCCTTCACGTTCCCGACACAGCAGGTAGGGATTCCGCCGGGCGGAAAAACGGTTGTGGTCGTCGCGGTGACCCGAAAAGACATGCTCCAGATTCCAACCCGCCCGGAATGCCTCGTGCCGATCGTCACCCGCCAGGTAACCAAGTGAAGCCAGTCCGCTGAGCACCTCGGGCGAACGCGAATTGTCGCAGACCGTGAAACTCAACAAGCCCGACTCCACATCGACCACGTCTGTCGGCCGGCCAACCGTCTCGCGGAAACCCAACTCCACAAGTGCCGCTGCCACCGCTGAGTGGGCATCAGCCACTGGGCTTGGAACAAATGGTCGCGACTCGACCGCCGAAACATCGGTCTCCGCAACTGACGATTCCGGCTCGCCCTCCCAACAACCCGCAGTACAGCAAAGACCCGCCACAACAATCCGACCGACGGTTCGCGCTAGCACCGGACACCTGGATCACATCGAGTTGGAAGCTGCTTCGAAGAGACGTCGGATTTCTGGTTCCGACAACGCTCGACGATACACGACCAACTCGTCGATTTCTCCATTCCAGGCATATCCCCGAGCGTCACTGCCAATGTAGAGCGGTACGCTGGTGTGGCGAATCGTTCCAGGCTCATCTGGCGACGCCTCCATTTCTTCTCCGCCAGTGTCCCCCTCCGAACCCAACAACCTGGCCGGTGCTCCGCATGCACTCATGCAGCACCAGTCACCAGACCATCATCTCGACGACTCGTTCGTTGAGAATCGCCAGTTCGTCGTCATCCAGGCTCCAGTCCAGTGCCGCCCGGTTGTCCTCAAACTGCTCGATCGAATCACTGCCGGTGATCACGACCGACACCTCGTCACGGGCCAACACCCAGTTGACAGCCAACTGCGGCATCGACACGCCACGCCGTCGAGCCACCGCCGCTACCGTCTCGACCATCGCAGCCGTCTCGCCACGGAACACCCGGTCGAACTCCTCCCGGCGACCGCTCCAGAGAGATCCCTCGGGGGGTGGCTCACCGGGGACATAGGCACCGCTGAGCAACCCCACTTGCAATGGACTGAACACCATCAGGCCCAACCCCTGGTCGCGAACCAACGGGAACATCTCACGTTCCAACTCACGGTTCAACAGGTTGTAGTTGTTCTGAACGCACACAAACGGAGACACACCCATCGTGTCCGCATGCCACAATGCCTTGCACACCTGCCAGGCCTGGTAGTTGCTGCAGCCGAGGTAACGCACCTTGCCACTGGTGACCAGGTCGTCGAGCACTCGCAACGTCTCGTCCATCGGCGTCACCGGATCGAATCGATGCAGGAAGTAGAGATCGATGTAGTCGGTGCCCAGCCGTGACAACGATCGTTCCACCTCACGCAGGATGTTCTCACGCGAGCATCCACCCGCTTCGCCCTCGGGACCACCCTCCGCCCCCACCTTGCTCGTGATCACCACCTCGCTTCGTCGAGTCTTCAGTACGCGACCCAGCACCGCTTCGGAACTGCCATGAGCGTCTGCCGCGTCGGTCTTCAACTGGTACTTGTTCGCACAGTCGATGAAGTTGATGCCCGAATCAATCGCGTGCTCGATCAACCGAATCGCCTCGCTCTCGGACGACTGACCACGAAGCGCCAGGCCCAGGGCCATCCGAGACACCTCCAGATCACTCGAACCGATCCTGACAAATTGCATTAACGAGTCCCTTGATGGATTGCACTCGAACCGATCGCCCACGCTATTGCGAGGCCTTCCTGGTCAGCATCGCCTTCAGCTGTTTCTCCTTCATGCCGGCCAGTTCGATCTTCGGATCATGTGTCAGCTTCAGGACCCGGTATTGCACGGTCTGTGGCGGCCCACCGTGAATCTGAAATGCGATCTTGCCGGACAATTCACCGTCGGGATCCTCAAACGCCACGCACAGCTTGCCATTGATGGCCGTCCAGATGCGATGATCGACCGCGAGGATCTCGTACCGGTTCCACTGGCCCGGCTTGACCGCCTTGGAACCCCGGTCGTTCCAGTCCAGCTTGCCACGACCGTGCTCGTGGTAGAGCTTGCCCCAGACGCCTTGACCCACATCGGCCTGGTAGCCCAGGGCCTGGCCCGTGGCATTCGCCTTCGTCGAGCGAAACTGGATCCCCGCGTTGCGGTTATCCGGTGCGAGCTTGACGTCGACGGCAAGGTAGAAGTTCCTCACCTCGACGTCGGACCAGATGAACTCGTTCCGGGGCACGTTGGCCGTCGAATGCCCGACGATGGCGGCTTCCTTGACCGACCAGTACTTCGCCTGCGCAGTCGACCATCCCTTGAGATTCTTGCCATTGAAGAACCCGGTCGCCACCCGCGGCAGCGGATTCCAGCCGCCTGGTTGTGGCGACGCGGTCTTGCGGGTGTCGGCATACCACGCCTTGATCCGGTTGAGCATGGCGGTGGCGAGCCTGGGTTGGCTGGCGGCAAGGTTCTTGGTTTCTCCCTCGTCCCCGGAGAGGTCGAACAACTCAATCGTCTCGTTCTCGAACGTCCCCGGCCTGGCCTTGGGATGCTGCACCACGAGTTTCCATTGTCCCTCGCGCAGGGCCTCGGAACGTGAACCGTTGTTGTTGAGGTTGGCCCAGTAGAGCGGACGGGGTGGCAGGGGTTTCTGCTCGAAGAGCACCGGCGAGAGGTCGATGCCGTCAAGCGGTCGATTCCCGGATGCCGCGATTCCCGCAACCGACAGGATGGTGGGCATCACGTCCAGCGTGATGCTCGTCTCGTTTGTGCTGGTACCGGGCTGGATCCGTCCCGGCCACCACGCGACGGCCGGCACCCGCGTGCCGCCCTCGTAAACCGAACCCTTGTGACCACGAAAACGCGGGCTGCCCGTGGCCGTCCGCGGAGCATCGCCATTGTCCGAGAAGAACAGGAAGAGCGTGTTCTTCTCCAGGCCCAGCTCGACCAGCTTGGCCCGAACCTGCTCGACTCCCTTGTCCATCTCGAGGATCATCTGCTTCATGGCCTCGGCGTGTGGAGTCTTGCGGGGCTGCCGGCCGGGTCCGCGCTGGATGGGATCGTTGGGACCCTGCACCGGGGAGTGCGGTGACTCGTGCGCCACGTACAGGCAGAAGGGCCTTTCCCGGTTCTCCTCGATGAACTCCAGCGCATACCTGTTGATCAGGTGCGTGGTGTAGCCAACTTCCCTGGTCTCCTTGCGGCCATGCCACCAATCGTGAGCGAAGTGGTCGCCCCAGTGATTGATATAGTCGATATTGCCGCTCACGTAGCCCATGAAGTAATCGAACCCGTGGTTCATCGGGTGGTACCGGGGCGTCTCCTTCGCATAACCAAGATGCCACTTGCCAACCAGGCCGGTGGTGTATCCGGCTGCCTTGAACAGCTCGGCAAACGTCACCTCCGAATCATGCAGTCCCTTACGGTGCTCGGGATGCGCGGCACGCGGATGAATCACCGCCTCGATTCCCGCACGTTGCTGGTAGCGTCCGGTAACCAGACCGGCCCGCGTGGCCGAGCAGATCGCGCCGCTGGCATGAAAGTCCGTGAACCGCATCCCCTCCCGGGCCAACCGGTCCATGCCCGGAGTCTTGTAGTTGGGGTTCCCATACGGCGCAATCGACGGGCCGGCAAAACCCATGTCGTCCACCATCATCACCACGACGTTGGGGCGGGCGGCCGGAACCGTACCAGCCACGGCAAGAATCAATGTGCAGCACAGTGAGAATTGCCGTGCGATTTTAGATGAAACTCTCATGGGTGGTTTTCCTTGCTGTTCCTGACACTCTCAGCCACTCGACCCCGGCCCATCGCGATGGGAAGGCGACTCCGTCTAAAAGCCTCTGGTGAGTTCATTTTCCCCACACGCCTTTCGGAACGGCTTTGAACAACACGCTCTTACGATCGTTCTTCAAAGCCGGTCCCCTGGTGCTTCGCCCCCGATCAATCAGCGACTGCGCTGCGGCGACCATCTTCATAACGCGTCCCGGATGCTCTGCGGCAAGGTTCTTCGTTTCGGCGTGGTCTTCCGCGAGATTAAACAGTTGAACAAAGGGTGCCTGGGCCAACTCGCTGTGCGATTTCGGGTTCCTGCCGTAGGCCTCTACGGCTGCCGGCCACGCCTTGGCCGGGATGGGGGTGTTGCCCCACTTCCCCATGGCGCCGCTTCCGGGGCAAAAGGCGATCTTCCAGTCACCCTCCCTGTACGCGTTTCCGTGAGTACCCTGAAGAAAGATCGAGCCACGAGCCCCCTTCGCCCGGGGGTTCTTCAGCAGCGGGAGAAAACTGATCGAATCGGGTCGCTGAACATCGGTGATGTCAGCCCCGGTCACCTCGCCCAGCGTGGCCATCAGGTCGATCAGTCCGATCGTCTGATCACAACGCCCCGCGGCCTTCACCACGCCAGGCCAACGCACGACAAACGGCACACGGAACGCGCCCTCGTAGATCGAGAACTTGTAGCCCCGGAATGGGCCGGAGGCATAATGTCCGTGTTTTTCCAGTTCCTTGATCTGGAGATACGTCGCGACTCGCTCTTTCCCGGCGTATGGAGCCGGGCCATGGTCCGAGGCAGCGACGACCAGCGTGTTGTCGGCTACGCCGGCTTTCTCCAACGCCGACAGCACGCGACCGAGCGTGTGATCTGTGTTCATCACGAAGTCACCGTAGAGACCGATCCGGCTCCGGCCCTCGAACTTCTTCGTCGGGCTGGTGGGCGTGTGCGGTGCGGTCAGGGCCACAAACAGGAAGAACGGCCTGTCCCGGGAGGCGGCGACGAATCTCTCGGCCTCGTCACCGAAGGTCGCCAGCACCTTGACGTCCTCGAAGTCCTCGGCCGCCGGTCCCATTCGACCGAATGCCGACCAGCCCTTCGTCGCGGTCACCTTCCCAACCCAGCGGTTGTTTCGGGCAAAGACATAGGGATACATGTCCAGTGAACCGGGAAGGATGAAACTCTCGTTGAAACCAAACTGTGGAGCACCGATTTTCAGTGGCTTGGTGTAATCCACGTTCTTGAGACCCTGGATCTTGCCGTCGGTCGTCGTCATCAGGGTCCCGAGGTGCCACTTGCCGACGTAGCCGGTACGGTAGCCGCGGGAACGGAACATCTTCGCCAACGTGAACCGGTTGGTCTTGAGCTGCGTGCCAAGAAAACCCCACGGACCACCGGATGCCGGTCGTCCAAATCGAAAGGCATAACGCCCGGTCATGATGCTCATCCGCGAGGGGACGCAGACCGAGGCGATGGCGTAGGCACTCGTGAACCGCATTCCCTCGCGGGCGAGTCGATCGAAGTGCGGCGTGTCGATCTGACAACGGTCCAGGCCAAAGGACTTGACGTCTCCGTAGCCAAGATCATCGGCCAGAACGACGACGACGTTGGGCGGTGCCGCCTGGAGATCACGGGGGAATACTGCAACACAGCTCACAAGGAGAGCCAGGCTGCAGGCCAACCGACAATATCGCATGACTTCTCCCTTCATCCAGCGTTCCCAGGAAATGCGGCCGCCTGCAAGCCGATCATGATCGAACAACATGCCCCGCCGCCGTCAGCGATTCAATCGCAGGTTCAAGATCCGCCTGTTTCACGAGCACAAGATCGGTATCGAATGTCGAGACGACAAATACGCCAATGTTCGCCGTCGCCAGTATTCCGGTAAGAGACGCAATGACGCCAACCATCGAAAACTCCAGTGGACCAACAACCCGCAAACACCTCCAACCCAGTTCACTTCTGACCGACGCTGGAACCTCCTCCTGGCAACACACGATCGACAACTCGTCGACGGTTCGCGTGATTGACGTGATCGGGCCGGACGCCCAGTCGGGTATGGCCGCATTCGCATCAAGTCGGCAGACGGCCAATTCGCCAGCGAAAACTTCGAGAGTCAACCTGTCCGCCGCCATCATCGCCGACCCCGACCAGCCCCGCGAGCCTCGCCACAATTTGTCCGCAGATTAACGCGAAGTCGCTGTTCCCGCCATCCGCTTCCCCAGGGCAGCCCATCGCCTGGCCTGCATTTCTCACCAGTGTGCAACACCTGCGGTCACATGCCCGCCGTCGGAAGACGATCCAGGACATCCAACTCCAAACCTTCCGACACCAGTTCGATGCCGCTCAGCAGAGGTTTCCCTCGATGGGCTGTCAGGACCAATTCGCAACGACCATCGATCGAGATACCAGGATACTCGCGAACAACTGACCTCATCGAACCACCAGCCACAGCAACGATATCCAAGCCCTTCAGGACCGTCTTGCCTTGCAACATCACGTCAAACACGCGTTCACCGACACCGATCGAACGCGGCTCGGCAAAATAGAGTCGAACCGTGAATCGCCCCGGTTTCAGGCCGTCCAACTGAAACGAAGTCAGGCCCTCGGCACCGGACGCACACACCCAGGGCCAGCCCGTTCCGCCTTCGTTGAATAATGAATGCCGGTAGAAGTAGCGGGTTCCTTCTGGCTGAATCTTCCAGGCAATGTTCGGCGACGGACCACCGACACTGGGAGCATCCACCCATAACGTCCCCTTACGGGTCATGCGATCACCGGGTGCACCCAGGTTGATTCCAACCCGCACAATCGGGCCAACGTCACCCGCCCCCCATGCCGTCCACTGCTCAAACGTCTCGGGCATACTCACCAATGCCGCACCCGTGGGCAGCGGGTAGCTGCAGGTGCAGCCGTCGTAGAAGAACGGCATATTCAATATGCCATTGGCGGGAATAATACTGTTGGTACAACCCGACCGCGGACCGCTGATGTTGATTGTCCCACTTTCAATCCGCTTGTCATAAAAAGCAGGTGTCGCCGACCGCATCGTGATCAACTGGCCGTAGTCATTTCCACCATCACACCCATAGCTCTTCACGTAACGCCGCGGCTCGACGAGCCCAGTGAGTGGGTTGGTCATTTGGCCCTTGTTCATTTTCCGCAGGAAGGGACGCCGTTTTTCACCGGGCACCTCAATATCGGTCACGTAGGGCGGACGGTATTGGTAAGGCTGCCGAAGACTGGTGGCTGGTGAATCGGGGGCTTTCTTCAGCCGCGAAGACGCCTCAGGCCTCCTCAGCACGCGGCCCGTATACACGTCCATGAACTGCGGTTCTCCCAGGCCGAATCTCGCCGAACCTGCAACGTGCAATCGTCCGCGCGCCCGAAATAGGCGACTCACACCGAGCCACGCCTTGTCTCGTGACACCATGACACCACCCAGGATGTCGGGCTGAGGTGATCGCTTGAAATGGGCATTCGCGTCGCCAAACCACAAAATACCCAACGGGGCTCGAACTCGTGCATCCGGAGCCGACCAGTTCCTGGTGTAGTCCACTGCTCCGGGCAATGAGCCCTCTCGTCGAATGACCGTGTACTCGCCGACCCGTTCCACCACCGCCTCCGCATGATTCGCAGAGGCCAACCATCCACGAATCTCATCCGTTCCATCCCCTGACAATCTCAGGCAAGCCACGCCACCGTAAGGACGCAATCGCTCGTAAATCGCCACGATCCGGTCGGCGTCAGGTTTCGCGACAGCCGGAGATTCCTCGACGATCAGGTCGGCCAGATACGGCGGGAGATCCAGATCCCCCAAACGCCCGGGAAGAAACACAAGCCGACCGGGTTCCATCTCAGGAGAATTAAAACGTCGGCGAAGACGCTTCAGGTCGACTGGATCCGGCGTCACAGCAACGACAAGGTACTTCGCATCCGTCGACAATTGTCGAGCCAACTCACCGTTGTGCGTTTCCAGGACCAGGGCGTAACCACTCCGCTCGCCGATCGCTTCGGGCAAGCCGAGGGCCGTTGCAACGGGGTGCCTTTTTTCAGTGACCTTCTGAAACTCTCCGGGTGTGCCCGGCTTGTCAGCGAAACAGTAGATCACACCCTCAAGTGTGACGATGAACAGCCGGCCGTTCGCCGCCAGAACTGTGTGAATCTCACCAGTGACTCCCTCGAAACCATCCGAATACTTCAGCGTCGTTCCAGCCAAGACAATCCGCTTCCTGAGCCCCGACTCGCCGTTTCCGACCATCTCCTTGTCCTCGTGTCGCTCTCGATTCACGCCGCTGTCGAAACGGATCTTGCCTCTCCGGAAATCCTTTGCCATCTGAGGATTCGACATCATGAACCAACCGCCCGGCAAACGGCCCTCACCCGGTAACGAAAACTCGATCAACTCACCCGTACGACGATCAAATGAGGCCGGACGGGCGGTGCCGCATGGGACCAACAGCTTGTCGCCGTCAACCAGCAGGTATCCTTGAGGCGAAAGGCCTCCGAGTGCCTGAGCGTTATGGGGTTGTCGGCCGTACAGCGAGCCGCAACGCTCGTTGCGCCAGACAACCTCACCCGTCTCCGCCTTAAGTGCGTAAACGAACACACCCTCCAACGGCCAAACACCGGCTGCGAAATACACGATCCCGTCAGCCAAAACGGCTCCACCGCGAACTGGCCACACGGAAATCAACCGACCGTTTCCGAGAATCTTTCGCGACGAGGGAACAGCTCGAAACTTCCATTTGACTTGCCCGTCGGCGATGTTCAAGCAATAGAAGCAACCGTCGTCGGATCCGAAAAGCACCCGGTCACGCCAGGCAACCGGAGCCAACCGCACCGGCCCGTCCGTATAAAAACGCCATCGTTCTTCGCCGCTCGCTGCGTCGTAGGCCACCAAGGCGTCGACATGAGGCACGGCAACAAGCAACGTGTTCCCCATCACGATCGGCTCGTAACCCTGGTCGAACTGAAGTCGAGCCTTACGAAAGGCCGGCTTCATGACGGGAAGTTGACGCTTCCATTGAAGACGCGGATTCGCAGGTGCCGCTTCCACCGACACGTTCGCGCGCCTCGCGTCGTGACGCCACATCGGCCAATCTCCAGCCCATGTGACAGTGCCGCACATCAGCATCAATGTACTGACGACAAACCGCGTGCTGCCTCTCATCACCAAGACACCTCGACTACTCTTTTGAACGCCTGGATTCTGTGAATTCCTACCCAAAACGCAACGCCAGGAACCCTCTGCCAGATCGCACAGGCCTTCCCGAGGCGTTTGCGGGTCGAGGGACTTCCGGGGACGAGTATTCCGCAACCGGATGGCTCCTGCAACCTGCTTGTCGTTGATACGGGACAGATCGAAGTGGGAACCAACACGGTCGTCTTGAACACAGGGTCGAGTTTTGTGGACAATGCACCCCATGTCCTGTCCAAAGAGAGACCGCATGTTTCACTCATGTCTGTTTTCCGTTCTTGTCACCGTCGTCTCGCTTGCACTCGCGACTGACGCCCAATCCGCCGACTGGCCGATGTGGCGGAATGACGAACAACGGTCTGCGAGTTCCTCATCGCAATTGCCCGAAGTCCTGCACTTGCAATGGACCAGGCAGTTGGCTGCTCCCGTGCCGGCCTGGCCGAATGAAGCCCGGCTGCATTTTGACGCGTCCTACGAACCGATCGTGTTGGGTTCCAGGATGTTTGTTGGATCGATGATCGACGGAAGTGTCATCGCACTCGACACCAGGTCGGGCGAGGAATTGTGGCGGTTCTACACCAATGGACCTGTCCGCCTGGCACCCGTGGCTTTTGATCGGCGAGTCTGTTTCGGTTCGGATGATGGCTGGCTGTATTGCGTCGATGCTGTCAGCGGCAAGTTGCAATGGAAAGTGTCCGGGGCTCCGCTGGATCGTGGGGCTCACTGGCACTTGGGAAACGCCCGACTCGTTTCGTTCTGGCCGGTCCGGGGTGGACCCGTTGTGGCAGACGGCGTCGTTTATTTCGGAGCAGGCATTTGGCCAACCTTGGGGGTGTTTGTTCGAGCTGTTGAAGCCGAAACCGGAAAAGTCATCTGGACCAACGGCAACAGCCATGCCATCGCAGACGTTCGAGTGGATCACAACTACCTCCAGGAATCGGGACTCTCTCCCCAAGGACACATGCTGGTCCAAGGCGACATGTTGATCGTGCCGAACGGTCGATCGATGCCGGCACGGCTGGATCGCAAGACCGGCAAGCTGCACTACTTTGTGCAGGGCTACCGCAACGGCGACAGCCGGGTGATTGTCGATCGAGATATCGCATTAGTCGGCCGGACCGGAGTGGTCAGCCTCAAGGATGGCCGCGAGATTGCTAATCGTTGGACTGCAGCCGGAAAAGACGCACCCGCCGGATGGAGCACCAGCAAGGTCGATCTCTTTGAAGGCCCGATGTTCCCCTACAAGTTTCAGCATGCATGCGATTACCGTTCGGTCATCGACAATGGCGTCGCCTATGGACTCGACAACGGCACCGTCCATGTCTACGACCTCAGAACTGCACGCACGTCATCGCAGAAGAACAAGACGTTCAACGGCAAGGACATCCAACCTGCACGGTGGGATGCAACCGTTCTGTGGACACTCAAGACTCCGTTTTCTGGCAAGAAACTCAATACCACCACGCTACTCAAGGCAGGCACACGACTCTACGCACACAGTGGCCGACATCTCCTGGCCATTCAGCTTGGCGTCGTCGCAAATAATCCCAAACTGCCCGGGTCCATCGCGTGGACTCGGACGCTGCCCGCCGAGCCTTCGAGCATGTTGGCGGCAAATGACCGGCTGTTTGTCGTCACGACCGATGGGACAATTCACTGTTTCGGCGCAAATCGCGGCGTCCCTCGCCACCATCAACTCGCCAACTCAGAGGCCTTCGTCCGAGAGAATCCGAGGTCACAGCTCGTCAAATCGGTGGTCGATGAAACCCAGCTCCGAGATGGTTACGCTGTCGTCGTGGGACTGACCAACGGAGACCTGGTCACGGAACTGCTGCGAGCGACCGACTTCAACGTCATCGCTGTCGATGCCAACTCGACAATCATCGACACGCTTCGACGACGGTTCGGAACGGATTCCCGACTCGGTCCCCGGTTCCAGGCGTTTGTCCACGATCCCGCGACTTTTCGATTGCCACCCTACATCGCCAACCTGATTGTGACTGAAGATGTCGAAGCACTGAAACTCGACCGGCGATCGCAATGGACTTCACTTCTCAACAGCCTCAGACCCTACGGTGGAACGCTGTGTCTCGCCGAAGACTCTGCCATCAAGACACTCAATCCCACAGCCACAAAATCGCCCGCTCTGACTGGTGTCCAAGTCCGCACATCGAACAATCGCCTGTTTTACCGCCGTCTGGGGCCGTTGCCCGGAAGCGCGATCTGGTCGCACGAAACCGGTGACGCCGCACGCTCGTTCTATTCGCGCGACAATCTCGTCAAAGCTCCACTCGCAGTCCTGTGGTATGGCGACGGTCGAGATCACGGGTTCTTCAAACGAAAAGACTACGGCCACGGCCTGAAACCTCAGGTCGCCGGCGGGCGATTGATCGCTCTCCAGGTCGCAACCAATACACTCAAGTCGGTTGATGCCTACACGGGGCGTTTGCTGTGGTCGCGGAAACTGGGAGGGTCTGCCCGGTACGCGTCGATGCCCGATGGCATCTACGTCGCCGACGAGCGAACGTGCCTGGTTCTCGATCCGGCAACCGGCAAGCCTCGGAAGACTTTTCCCGTCGATGTCGATCGCGCATCGGATGTCCCGGTCAGCGTGTCGGATCTTCGAGTCGATGGCCAGATTATCCTGATCGCCGTGCGATTCAACACGGTGAATGCCATCAGTCAAGGACGTTGGAACAGCACACTATTGGTCGCGCTGGATCGCACGACCGGCAAACAGTTGTGGAGCCGCTCGGCCAAACAACGCTACAACACCGCCGCCATTGCCGTCGCGAACGAACGTGTCTTCCTGATCGATTCACACTCGCCCGAAAAGATCGGACTGATGCGCCGCCGAGGCCAGAGCCTGGCCGCTTTGTCTTCCACCATATTGGCGATTGACTCTCGAAGCGGACGCCAGTTGTGGAAGACCGTACGCCAGGATCCACCCGCAAAGTTGACGACATTGCACTTCATGGGCCTGAGAACTCAGGACGATTGGTTGTCCTATTCGTCTGAACAAAACCTGATTATCGCCGGCAAATCGGATCGGACCTTCGCCTTGAACGGATCGACCGGAAAGCCGGTCTGGGAGAAACCCATTCGAGGACAACAGCCGCTGATCCTGGGCCCCGAGACATTCATCAACCAGTCCGGACACACTTACGAGGTGGGCACCGGAAACCTGCTCAACGGGTCCGCCCTGTTCCGTCGCGGCGGCTGCAATTACGCAGTCGGTGGCAAGAACTTGTTGTTCCTGCGCTCCAATTGTGCAACCTACGTCGACATCGATACGAAACAGGAATACGCGATCCGCAATCTGCGTTCCGGCTGCAGCAACAGTCTTGTCGCCGCCGATGGACTGCTCAACGCACCCTGCTTCTCCGTAGGATGTGTGTGCAACTACCCGATCCAAACGTCGTTCGCGATGTTCCACCTGCCAGAATCAGCCGCGTGGCATGGAACCAGCCCATTGAAGCAATAGCTCCGCCGGTACGGCAATACCCGCGTACGCCTCCGCCCGGCAGCACGGTGACCACGAACTGGCCACCGTCAACCACGAACTCCTCGGCAATGAATGCGGTCGCCTGGAAAGCATGAAATGAAACACCAGACTTCTTTGTTGATCGTCAGCGTTACACTGGCCTGCTGCGGAGCTTCCGCGTTCGGCCAGTCGCCACCGAAACGAACGACGTCCAATCCGCCGGTGATCACGTCGTCCTGGGACGACCTGACCGCCGGCATCCAAAACACGGCACAATGGCGATCGCGGCGAAGTGTCCTGAAACGACGCTACCTGGAACTGATCCGCGATCAGCACAAGCCGAAGAAGCCGCCACTGGATCTACGCGTCCACCAGTCAGTCATCGTCGATGGCAAATACACGCGGCAGCTGATCAGTTATGCCGTCGAGAGTGATGAACGAGCCCACGCGTATCTGGGCATCCCGCTTGACCTGAAGGCCAAAGCCCCGGGAATCGTCGCCTTGCACGGCACCTTCGCCAAAGGGAAACAACGAGTCGCCGGATTGGTCGATAACCCCGACAAGGCCTACCTCGATCACCTCTGCCGCCGCGGGTATGTCGTGATCGCTCCCGAACACTTTGTCTCAGGACACCGGATCCCGCCCGAAGGTTCCTACGAAACCGGTCGGTTCTACAAGAAACATCCCGAATGGACGGCCGTTGGAAAGTTCACCTACGAGCACTCGATCGCCATCGACGTGCTGCAAAGCATGGATCAGGTCGACCCGAAACGCATCGGCGCGCTGGGCCATTCCCTCGGTGGACACGGGACACTGTTTCTGGCCGCCTACGACGAGCGGATCCAGGCGGCCGCCTGCAATTGCGGAGCGTCGTTCTTTCGGCACAATGCTCGAGTCGAAGCCTGGGCACGAGACCATTGGTACGTCTACTTCAAGCCGATCCGACCCGGACTGCTGAAGGGACAGTTGCCGCCGATCGATTTCCACGAGATCATTGCCCTGATCGCACCTCGCGCGTTTCTCGACATCTCGGCACTCAACGACGGAAACCCCGGCACGCAGCGGCAAAGACTGCTGATGCTGATGCGAGTGATGGATGTGTACGAGTTCGAGGGGAAGCCAGAGAACTTCGGATTCTACATCCACGGCCGAGGACACTCGGTCGCTCACGAATCCCGACAACTCATCTACGGCTGGATCGATACGCACCTCAAACCGCCGGAAGCAACACGGACCAAGCGAGTGGCACGATGAAAACTGACTCGCAGGCCTGTGCCAGATCGATCTCACCGGCACCCCGGTCACCAACGACGAACTTTTCGATTGCACGCACTTCTGAGGCCGATTAGCCTACCTGCTGCCGGTCGCTTGGGATCGCGAGTCGAAGAGCAACGGAGGATACGACCATGCGACGTGGTTTTTTCGAAGAGCACCTGGACGTCACCCGTCGTTATTTCCTGCGTCGCAGCGTGGAATTGGGTGGCGGGGCAGCTTGTGTCGCCGCGGCGGGGCTGGGTGGTGAGCCGGTATTGGCTGCGGACAAAGCTGCTGAGGCGGCCTTGGCTGAGCTGGTCAAGGATCTCGAATACCTCACGGCTCAAGCCGACTTCCGCACGGTTGAACGAGGCAATCCGCTGCCCTACAAGCTGCCCCCCGAGAAGCTCAAGGCGGCGGGACTGACGCGTGAGAGTTGGCGTCTGGAGGTGATCGCGGACCCAGACTCGAACGCGCAGATCGAGAAGCCTCTGAGCCTGGCCGACGAGACGGCATTGACGTTTGAAGCCCTTATGGAACTGTCCAAGAAGCACTCGGTCAGTTACCTGAAGACGATGACCTGCAACAACGAGGATTCTCCCCTGGGGACGGGTCTCTGGGAGGGTGTTCCGTTGCGGGAGGTGATCTGGAAAGCCAAGCCGGTCTCCAACATCCGCCGCACGTGGTTTTATGGATACCACAACGAGGATCCGAAGCAGGAATTCCGGGGCTCGTTGCCGATCGGTCGCGTGCTCGAGGATCCCCCCGGCATCCCCCCTGTGATCCTCTGCTACAAGCTCAACGGCGACTGGATCTCGGGCAAGCGAGGGGGACCGGTGCGGGTGGTGATTCCCGAATGTTACGGGTTCAAGAACATCAAGTGGTTGACCAAGGTTTTCCTGACCAACCGTTTCAACGCCAACGACACCTACGCCGGGGGCAATAACGACATCGACAGTTGGATGAAGTCGGTGGCCCGTTTCATCAGCAAACCCCGTCGGGGAAAGTCGGGGCGACCGATCCCGTTGACGGGCCTGGCCCAGTCCGGGATCAACGGCGTTTCGAAAGTCCAGGCCTGGTTGCATCCCAAGGACAAGCCGCTGCCCAAGGATGATCCGTATTTCCAGAAGGCGCCCTGGCACGACATGAAGTTGCTTGAGGCTCCGGTGACCTTCGGTGGGGGATTGCCCGATGGGGTGATCGGCCCGGAACCCGACGTACCGGTCCATGGTTTTGACAAGAAGACCGGTCGTCCCTCGTCATGGCCTCAAGCGTATGCCATGGCCCACTGGGCGGGCCTGTTGCCCGCAGCTCCGGCCGGCCGCTACGACCTGAGGTGCCGTGCCATCGACAACCGGGGTATTGCCCAGCCACTGCCTCGGCCGTTTCTTAAGAGCGGGCACAGCAACATCGAGCGTGTGAGCCTGATCGTGCAGGACTGATGGTGATCGTATCCACTCCCCTTCTACCAGTGGAAATGAGAGAATCACCCGGACCTGAGTGAGTTCACGGAAATCGATGATGACGCCGGGATCCACGTCAGACGATATCCACAAGGAGACTCCGTCTCCGTCCTCAAGCCGCTGATTTCCCGGTCACTCACGATCTCGCAACGTGTCCGGCACCAGCGGCGGATTCTCCCGAGCGACACTGTAGTCTCGCTCCGGCACTGCCGGATGCCCCCACGGGCCGAAGCTGTCGAACTCGTCGCACTGCTCATCCCCCACCACAAACGTCACGTCGATCCCCTGCTCGGTCACCTGGCACCGGTGATAGCCGAAGCGAGTATCCGCATCCTCCCAGCGATCCAGCAACTGGCCGGTATTGCCTGCTGCCTGAGTCCGATAGACGCGGATCCCGTCGGCCACCTGGACCGACCGCCCGGTATGCACGTGTCCGCAAAACAGAACCTCGACCTTGGCCTGCTCCAGCAAACCCCACAGGCGTTGCCGGTGAGGAGGATCAATCGAGAAGTACCAGTCGTAATACTGGTCGGCGACGGTCAGGTCCCAGGCCGGCTCATCCACCTGTTCGATGAATGGCCAGTAGTGCATCACGGCAACGTGATGTCTCGCGGCGGGTAAGTCGGACAACCGTTCCAGCATCCGCCACATTCGATCTTCCTGTGGAAGCCCCGAACCTGCCACCGCGGCATAGAACCCGGTGAAGCGGACGTCCCGATGCAAAAAACTCCAGTGAATCGGCCCGAAATACGATGCAAACAGATCCAATCGTTCGGCCGTCATGTTCAGATCCGGATCATGCCAATCCCAGGCTTGGGGCCCGCGACTCTTGTCACCGTTGACCGTCGCCGTCTTGTTCCCCACATCCATGTTTCCGGGGATGATGAAGCTGGGAAACGGCAGCGTGTCCAGATCCTCACGAGCCTGCAGATACTCAAACTCGTGCGTCTCACCATCCCGAGTCAGATCGCCCCCGTGTAACAACAAGTCGGCAGGCTCGGCCGCCATCTGAGCCTTGATCGCAGCCCAGCGTTTGTTAACCGCCGGGCGAAACCGATACGAACGAGCGGTTCCCATATGGCTGTCATTCACATGCAGAAACGTCCACGCCGAAGAATCTCTGATCGCCATCCTTCTTGAAACTCCTTCAGGCAATTGTCCCGCAACAAAATAACAGATTGCTGCAGGCTACACGTTACGGCCGCCGGCGTCTTGACGACAACCATGACCGACGGCATAGTGATTCTGCCTCGCAGACGCCGGCCGTTTTGACGGCCGCGGCCTGCTAAGACCATCGAGTAACCAGGGTTTGGGAACTGACGTATCATGACCCGCGTGCCGCCTTTTGTCTGCTTGATTTCACTCCTGTGTACTCTGCCATTGGCTGACAACGCGATCCTGTATGCCGCACCGCGTGCCCCCAACATCCTGCTGGCCATTTCAGATGATCAGTCCTTTCGTCACACATCCATCGACGGTTACCAGGCGGTCAATACGCCACACTTCGACCGAATCGCCCGCCAGGGCATCCACTTCCGAAACGCTTTCTGTGGATCACCCGGATGCAGCCCTTCGCGAGCTTCGCTGCTGACAGGCCGTTATCCCTGGCAAATCGAAAATGCCGGAACCCACGCCAGCTCGTTTCCAGCCAAGTATTCCTGCTACACCGACCTGCTGGAAGCCGGCGGATATTTCGTCGGATACACCGGCAAAGGCTGGGGACCAGGAAACTGGCAGGCCAGTGGCCGCGAGCGCAATCCGGCAGGACGGACGTTCAACCGTCGTCGACTCGAAAAATCACCAACCAGCGGAATCAGCAACCGGGATTACGCAGCCAACTTTCAGGACTTCCTGAAAGCCCGACCAGACGATCAGCCTTTTTGTTTCTGGTATGGAGGCCACGAACCGCATCGCGGTTTCGAGAACGGCAGCGGCCTGGCAGCCGGCAAACAGCTGACCGACGTTGAAGTCCCCCCCTTCCTGCCCGCCACCCGAACCACGCAATCCGACATCTTGGACTATTGCCTGGAAATCGAACACTTTGATCGGCAGCTGGGCAAGATGCTGAAAATGTTGGAGCAGCATGGAGTGTTGGACAATACGCTGGTGCTGGTTACCAGCGACAATGGCATGGCATTTCCACGTGCCAAAGCCAATTGCTACGAATACGGAATCCATGTCCCGCTGGCCATCTCCTGGCCCAACCAGATCTCGGCCGGACGGGTCGTCGACAATCTGGTCAGCTTTGTTGATATTGCACCAACACTCCTGAGCGTTGCCGGGCTGTCGGTTCCTGCCGACATGACCGGCCGCAGTTTGAAACCACTGTGGCAGGACGCCAAGTCCACAGCATCGGGCTTTGCCAGCCGCCCGGTCTTCAGTGCTCGCGAGCGTCACTCCTCGTCCCGTTACAACAACTGGACCTATCCACAGCGGGCGATGCGGACTGAGCAATATCTGTTGATACGCAACTTCCGACCTCGGCGCTGGCCTGCAGGAGCTCCTCAGAAGTTCAACCGCGACGGGTCGCTGGGCCCAATGCACGGCGGCTACCACGACATTGACGCTTGCCCGTCCCTGAAGTTTCTCATCGAGACTAGAGACTCACCGACGCTTGGACGCTTTTTCCAAATGGCAGTCGGCAAACGCCCTGCCTGGGAACTGTTCGATATCCGCCAGGACCCCGGCTGCCTCAAAAACCTGATCAACTCGCGCGAGGCCGCCGACGTCCAGTCGATACTGCAAGACCAATTGAAGGCCTATCTAACCAAGACGGGCGATCCCCGAGTGATCGACGGCGGAGACATCTTCGAGACCTATCGACGCTACAGTAGCATCCGTAAGTTTCCTGCACCTGAGGAGTGCCGGTAGTTGACGTGAACGTCGTGTCCTGACGTCCGTTGCAGAACATCTTCAGGCGATATCACTGGCTACCGTGAACAACGCATTGTGCACTTCATTCACCCTAAGGACGGCCCTCGGCGCTGGATCGGCTAGCGACCGCTGGCCTCGATCCGGTACAGCCCCGTGCGGGTCCTGAGATACAGGCCGTCACCAACGACTGCCGGTGAAGCCATCAGCCCGGTGGCCAAACGATTCACACCGAGAACCTTGGCCTGGCGCCCTCGCTGCATCACGGTCGTATTTCCCTCGCGGTCAAAAAAGTACACCCGGTCACCAGCAACAATAGGCGACGCACTGAAGTTGCCTCCCAACCGGTGCCGCCACTGCAGCTTGCCGGTCTTCGCGTCCAGGCAACAGGCCACGCCCCCCTTGTCGGTGACCGTGTAGATCAACCCGTCGGCAATCGCCGGGGAGGGAGTCGAGGGCATCTGGGCCGAGACGGACCAGCTGACGTGCGTTTCGGTCACGTCACCGCGACCGTCGGGGCGCACGGCCATCAGGTGCGGACGAGCGAAGTCGGTGACGACATAAACCAGTCCACCGGACGCCACCGGCCTGGGCACCGCCGAAAACCCCTTGTACTTCAGGTGCCACAACTCGCGGCCGGACCGCGGATCGTAGGCGTAGCACCCCTGTGCCGCCGGGCTGATCAGCACCGGCGCCTTGTCGCCACCCACCACCAGTGGAGTGCTGAACGCCTTGCGGGCATGGGATGGCGTCTTCGAGAGATCTATCGACCGCTCGACCTGCCAGGCGGTCTTGCCGGTCTTCTTATCCAGCGCGGCGATGTACTGCCGATCCCGTCCGTCACAATGAAAGATCAGCAAGTCGCCGAACAGAACCGGAGACGAACCAGCACCTTCCTGGTGATCGAGATTCACGTCGCGGCGGGTCCAGAGAATTTTTGCGGTGGTGGTGTCCAGGCAGGCGGTGCCACTGGTTCCAAAGTGGACGTACACGCGACCGGCCTCGATCACCGGTGATGGGCTGGCGTGACTGTTGAGCCGGTTGATCGGAGCCGGCTTTTCGACGCCAAATACCTTCACCCTGTGCTTCAGCTTACCGTCGTTTCCCACGCACAACACCAACAGTGACTTGCCGTCCTCTTCGGCCGACGTCATCCACAGCTGACCGTTCCACGCCACGGGGGTCGACCAGCCCCGGCCGGGAAGATCGACCTTCCATTTGACGTTCTCCGTTTCACTCCAGCTCAGCGGCAACCGGGCCGTGGTGGCCCGGCCATCGCCATTGGGACCTCGAAAGTCCGGCCAGTTGGCCGCCGATACCGAGCCGCCCAGGCAGCACAACAACAGGCAAAGAATTACGCAGCGGACAATACGGAGAGGCAACATTGGCAACTCGATGTCGAAGGAAGGAACAGGCAACGGAGGGCAGGATTGAATCGTATCGTAGCCCGATTGACGATCTGCTCAACACCTACTGATAACTGCGCGGCCTCGACTATGACAGATCACCTTGAATTCCGGGGCTTCGGGGTTCGCCGCCGCCGTCTGTCTCCACCAGTCCATAATGGGAAAGCCCCCGATCTGGAATCCGTGCTTTTCGGATTCTGTCTTGAGGTTCGACTGCGGATGATCCCAATAGTGGAAACCACTAAGATGCTGCTGTGCGGCCGCACCAGGTTTGACGCCTTCGGGAATCGACCCATTCTCAACCGTGTCGGTCCATTTCCAAATCGCTGCTGCCAGTGTGACTCGGCGCACCGGCAGGTCGCCGTCATAGAATTGTTGTTTGAGTTCGAGCCAGATCGTGTTCCTTCCGAGCCATCGTTGCCCGTGAAACCCGCCACCGGCCGTGCCGTTCCTTTCCCCACAATCAGCGGTTTCTGGCTGTTCGCGAACGACGCACCTCGAGGTGTCAGAGGGAACTGCGCCAACTCTCGACTGCCCCATCGCCCAACAACAAGCGACCGTTGATACTTGTCGACCAGGTGATCTTCGTTGTAGTAACACGTGACAAACCGGACGACTCGTCCCAGAGCGGGATCGATTGTCTTGATCAGATCGTTGCGGTACGGCTCTTTTGCCTGTAGCCACCCACGCGACCACTGATCATGCGATCCTTCCATCACGTGAGTCAGTCGTCCGACCGAGTGCAGGCTGTGGATCGCCAAATGCGAGATACAGACCACCATCCGGCCCCATCTTCATCCCATGAAGGGGTGTTCAGCAGGCGGCAATCGCGTAGCAGTTTAGTGAAACATCGAGATCGCACTTTCGGTGAGAATGGAGCGTGTTGTCGGACCTTCTGACGAAGTTTTATTCCAGTCAACGACTTGGGTTTTCTAGCCAGACAACGTTATCGCTTTCGGCACCGGCGGCAATCAAATCGAGATCACCATCACCGTCCATGTCCGCAACGCATAAGTCGTAGGCGGATTGGTTGCGGGAAATTTCGTGAACGGTGAACTTTCCACGGCCATCGTTTTTGAACCAGACGGCGAGGAAATCCTTACGTGAAATGGTCGCGGCATCGAGATCGCCGTCCCCGTCCAGATCAGCGGTCACAAGACAATGGGGCTCGCGTATGCTGGCCTGAATTGTGTGTGGTTGCCAGCGTGTCGCTTCAAACCATACGACGCCGCGCCCGTGGCCCAATGCGGCGATGAAGTCGAGTTTTTTGTCGCCATTAAAATCGCCAGCAAGCACGTGGGTGGCTCCGACTTGTCGATCAGCGATGAGATGCTTTTTCCAAAGATCTGTCCGCTTGCGAGGTGCTTCCCACCAAGCAAGCCAATCGCCTCCGACGAGCGAAACGCCACTGGAAGCGACAGCTATATCGAGGCGTCCATCGCCGTTGAAATCACCCGATGTGAAATAGTGGGGTCTTCCGGGAGCGTCGCGGTTGCCGAGTAGGTGACGAGTCCAACGCGTACGTGGATTGTCCGGCACTTTATACCAGAGCAGCGACTGGGGTAGTGGCCCTTGACTGTGGGCACTATTGGTTACCAAGTCGATTCGTCCGTCGCCGTCCAAGTCACGCAGCAAGATGCCATGCACGCCGTCCGGCTTGTCATCAATGACGTGAAGGGACCAGTTTCCCGAATCCGGCTTGTCCGGGCATTCAAGCCAAAAGAGGAGCCCTGGGCTGTATTTTGCCGCCACATAGTCGAGATCGCCATCGCCATCAACATCCATGACGCCGCTCGCATAGACGTGAATTCGACGTTTTTGTTCGATCTCGACCAACTTCCAATCGGGCGCGATCAACAGCATGGTGGTATTGAACCGGTTCGCGATGACATCCGGTTTGCCGTCGCCGGTGAAGTCGGCGACTACCACGTTGTAGCATTTCTTTACCGACACAATTACGTGTTTTCGCCACAGCGGTGACTCGCTTCTGGCAGAGCGAGAATCTAGCAGAAGCAGAAGAGCCAAGTAACAAAGGACGCCACGCACCATATTCTCCGGTAGTGAGATACGTCGATTCATTCGCGGAAAGTAACACATTGTGCTCACCCACCCACAATCGTCACGAGAGATCGGAGACGCAAGTGGTATGGCGGTAGATAAGGTTGCCGTTTCCGATCGGATCCCAAGCACAAGTAATTTCGGACATGCCCAGAGAATACTGGCGGAGGAAGAAGAACGCGAACGGAAACGTGTTGAACGGGAAGAGGCTCGAATCGCCGCTTTTACTGCCCACCGCTAACGACGAACACCCTTGCCGTGACAGGGGTTTAGATCACGTGCAAATACGCACGAGTGAGCTGTCGCGGTGACAGATGTGATGGCGGTCACTTCGAGATTCCGGATCGGAAAAGAGCCACAAGATGTAATTATTCAGCTCTCGCGTCCGGTTGATGCACGGCAGGCCCCAAGACGGCTCAGAGGTCCAGGGGGTTAGAGAACCTGCTCGATCACCCGACCACGGCTGATGGGCAGCGGACGGCCGCTCGTGTCGTGCACTTCCGTGTCCGGCGAATAGCCCAAACAATGAAAGACCGTCGCCATCAAGTCTCGAGGCTCCACCCTTCCAGAAATCGGATAGGCGGCACTGTTATCAGACTCGCCGTGAACAACGCCGCCCTGCACACCACCCCCAGCCAGTGCGATCGAGAAACAATGGCCCCAATGGTCCCGTCCGGCGCGAGCGTTGAACTTGGGCGTGTGCCCAAATTCGCCAACCCACAAGACGAGTGTCTCGTCCAGCAGCCCGCGGTCGGACAGATCGGTCAGCAAGGCCGAGTAGGCCTGGTCCATCCAAGGCATCAAAAAACGCTTCAGCAGATCGTTGTGTCTGTCGTGAGTGTCCCAGCTTCCTCCATTCGGTTCTTTGTCGACCTTGGCCCAGTTGATCTGCACGAGCGACACACCGGCCTCTACCAACCGCCGCGCCAGCAGGACGCTTTGTGCCCAACGGGTCCGACCGTAACGATCGCGAGTCGCATCCGACTCCTGCGACAGATCAAACACCGACCCGGATTTTGAGCGGCGCAACAACCCAACCGCCTGCTTTATCTGACGATTCAAACGGATCACGGCGGAAGAGTCGGCGACGCGAACCGCGCGGCGATTCACCTGTTTGAGCAAAGCGAGTCGTTTTTCAAGACGTCGTTCTGAGATATCTTTCGGCAAAGTGAGATCGGGAATATTGAAGTCCGCTTGGGACGGGTCGCAAGTCAGCAACCACGGATCGTATTGCGGTCCCAACACGCCGGCCGTTTGCCCGGGCCAGGGAATCACGCCCATGTTGGCGATGCGATTGGGAAGCGTGACGGCTTGTGGCAGCGCTCCGAACTGCTGATCGACATACTGTGCCATGGCCCCCCAGTGCGGGGCCAGGTTGGGCGCCTTCGAAATGGCGCTTTCCGCGTTCAACGGAATGTGCGGCACACCGGTCATCATCTGGTAACCGCTTGACGAATGCGAGTTGTCGTTCGTGACCATACCTCGGAGCACGGCGATCTTGTCGGTCAACTGGGCCGTCCGTGGCATGAGTTCCCCGACGAACAACCCGGGCGTTTTGGTAGCAATCGTACCGAACCCACCACGGACTTCTTCCGAAGCCTGCGGCTTGGGATCCCATGTCTCGTGCTGAGGCGGCCCGCCCCCGAGAAACATCACGATCACGGACTTCGCTCGGCCGAATGCCGTCCCCGAGGAGCTCACAGGTTGAGCGGCAGAGAGACCGCGCATCCCGATCGCTGCCCCGCCCAGACCGGTCCCGCCGAGGAGCCAATCTCGCCGCGTCAAATGGCCACCGTGATTCGATTGAGAGATTCCCTGTGCCCTCGACATGTCCGTCACTCCACCTACTCGCGATCGTTTCACCGTATCCTTCGCTTGCCCATCAGCTTAACGCCGGCCATTCTAATTCTCCATCGCATTAACCAATACACCAAAGACTCGTGCGAGTCCTGATTTTTCAAAACCTGCCCCAAGGACAGGCATCGTCAACCAGCACGTCACATCAGAGCCACTGATCCGAAACGCTCTCATTCGGTGACCTGCGTCTTTGACCGTTCCCAGCGTCTCTGAAACAGTTCTGGGGGGACGCGGCGATTCCTGCCCCCAAAAACAACTCGATCAACCCGACGCAGACTCCTGGAAGAACACTGGGAGTAACACCCGAGCCAAACGCGGTTTTTTTTCCGGAATCGGCTGGCAACACCGTAACCATGGAACTGGCAACCGCTAACGACGAACAACCTGAGATGCCACGCTTTGAGACGCCGTTTGTCCACTCGCGGCTCTCCTTGGGGCTGACGGTGAACAGTAAACGCGGCGAGAATCGATCCCGCTAGATCAAGTAGCAGATCATGCTGCTCGTCCAGAGACTGCTGCCAGATTCAGGCTCTCGTAAGTCGGCAACACACTTTTATTGCCCCACCATACACAGCACTCTATAACTGGCAGCAACATTGTTGGCTTGCTTGGCCCGGCTCAAGGAGCTCACGCTCAAGCCACTGACTAAACAGCTCTTTCGACACTGCGGAGCGGGAATCATGTCGCGTACAGTGAGTGTATTCGCCTCGGTCCTTCTGTTTTCCGCTACGGCAGTCGCAGCGGCAGCCGACCGGGACTTGGAGTTAGCTGCACCGTTCACGAACAATATGATCCTGCAAAGACAAACCGTTGTCCCGGTATGGGGGTTTGATACGCCCGATGCCCAGATTACAGTCACCTTTGCAGGACAGGAGAAGACGGCAGTCGCCGACAATTATGGCGATTGGATGGTTGAACTCTCGCCACTCGTTGTATCACACAACGAACGCAGTTTGACTGTGACCAATGACCGGAAAGCTTCGATCGTTCTTCAAGGCGTACTGGTTGGTGAAGTGTGGTTCTCCTCTGGCCAATCCAACATGGTCTGGATCGCCCAACAGAGCATGTGTAGCGGACTCTCGCGTGAAATCGCCAGTTCGCAAACAGACATTCCGATACGAGAGATCACCATCGATACAGTATCGGCCCTCTACCCGCAGAAGAAAGCCACCTCGGATGGCGGATGGAAGACACACAAAAGCGCGGGGTCCTTCTCGGCTCTGTCATTGTCGTTTGCGTACGCGCTCCATAAAGAACTGGATATGCCAATCGGCATTCTGCTCAGCGCTCATAGCAATACCAGGATAGAAGCATTCACCCAACGCCAGGCCATCGAAACACATCCCCGGCTCAGACAGGACTCCAACCTGATTCGCGACGCGGACCCGCTGACCGAACAAGGACGTAAGGCATTCACACAATACTACGAAGATTTGAGTGCCTGGGAAAAAGCGGCCGGCGAGGCCGCTGTTACAGGTGGGAAGAGACCCACGAGAACGAACCTGCCAGGAATCGCTGGTATGTGGAGAGGGCCCTCCCAATTTTTCAACGGCAAGATCAACCCCGTGGTTCCCTATGCGATTCGCGGTGCGATCTGGTGTCAGGGCACAAGTAACTCGGGAGACGGAAGGGTTTACGCCTCAAGAATGGAGGCACTTGTCAACGGATGGCGAGACGCATGGAGAATGCCGGACATGCCGTTTTACTTCACTCAAATGCAGTCTTATGGTTCCCCTGGTCCCAACTCGGTTGGCTTTGCCGACATCCGCCAGGCCCAACATATGTTCTTCAGGAATAATCGCAAAAACGTCGGAATGGTCGTCCAGTCTGACCTCAACTCGGCAAGGCCCCAGGGAATTCACTACCACAACAAGCTTCATCCGGGGATGAGGTTGGCAAGATGGGCTTTGGCCAAACAGTACGGCAAAGATATCGCCTATACCGGGCCGATCTACACCGGTTACGAAGTCAAAGGCAGTGAAGTCGTCGTATCGTTCGAGAAGAATAGCCTCTTTGGCGGCCTGATGGTTGGCAATAAAGGCATGGCCCGGGACTACCGTGAAGCGGACAAGTTCGTTGAACCGGCAAGGCCGACTCCGAATGACACACTGAACCATTTCCGTCTTTGCGGTAAGGACACGCACTGGCACGCTGCAGAGGCCGTCATTGTTGGCGACACCGTTTCGGTCACTTCAAAAGCTGTTCCCAGGCCAATTGGCGTTCAATACGCCTACAACGCGGTACCAGAAAACTCGAATCTTTATAACAAGGCTGGGTTGCCTGCGACGCCGTTTGCGGTGGTCAACCGCGAGTTGATCTTTGAAGAAGACGACCTGGAGAAATTGGCAGCACTAAAAGCCAGGTATGCGCAATATACCGATCCCAACTATCCGATCCTCCAGGTGGTTGAGTACTTCCGCGACGGCGCTGTCATCCAACGCGACAAGCCGATCCCCGTCTGGGGACACGCAAACAAGGGTGTCAAGGTGACAGTAACCTTGGGCGGTCTAACCAGAACAGCAGTGGCGAATGATCTACAGCAATGGTCGGTCGTTTTACCGGCGTTCAAGGCTTCGACAAAACCCACCCGTTTGTCCGTCAAATCGAGCCACGGTCACAGCAGAACCGTTAACAATATTCTCGTTGGCGATGTCTGGTATCTGACTGGGACGACGCTGCTTAATGGAGAAATGGCCTACAACGGGCGCGATAAAGACGCAAAGATCCCAACAGCCATGCCACTTGTCCGAGAATTTCGGAGAAAGACCGCCGCAAGTTCTTTTCCGACTCCACGAAAACGGAAGTTCGAAACCGGCGGCGGCAGATACCGTTCATCATGGATGGCCGCTGATTTTTCTGAAGCCGACCGCGGTGTGACGATGTTCGCCTATCATTTTGCAAACATCCTGAACCGCGAGGGAATTCCACAGGGCTTTATTACCATGTCTTCCGGCCGGGGTGGACGAGCAAGACAAATGGCTTCGCCGCTTTCGTGGACTTCTTTCGACGGCGTCAAGGACATTCATCATCCGGCGTTTCAAGCTCGCCTCGGTGAGTTGTTTATGCAGTACCCCAACATGGACATTGCCAAACAAGCTGCCGACCATCATGTCAACGAAGTGAAGGCGTTTGTCAAAACAATCATCGCAGCGGACAAGCTGAACGCAGATTTGTCCAAGGCTGCCCCGCTCGGTGGCCCGCCTTTCCCGGAGGCCGGAAAACGTAGTACCGTCAGATCGGACATGATTCCGACTTACGCCTACAACTGGTGCGTCAGCCCGATGACTCCAATGGCAGTTGCCGGAGTGATCTGGATCCCTTCAGAAAACAATATTGGGTACGCACCCGCGAACTATGCGGCCGAGATGGAGTTCTACGCAAAGAGCCTTGCCAACACCTACGGCCTGGACAAAGTTCAGTTTATCTACGCTCAACCGGCAACTTCACTGGTCGAAGGGATCACCGCACCAGAGATTTCAGGCGCAAAGAGTACTACCTTCGCCCGATGGCCAAAAAGCTTGAAAGACCTTGCCATCCAGATGGCCAGGTTGGTTGAGTAATCAGCCGACTCGACCTGATGTCAACCGCCTGAGTTCTTCGACGTGGTTTGCGAATGCCCTGCGGCCTTTGGCCGTCAACCGGGCCCAGGTGCGTTGACGGCCGTTCATCTTGCTTTTGCGCTGTTTCACGTAGCCGACCTCTTCAAGCTGTTTAATATGCTTCGACAGTACAGAATCGCTCACGTCCAGTTCGGCACGCAGCACCTGAAATTCTGCTTCCTCCAACGGCGCCAGAAACGCACAGATCTGAAGCCGATTAGGGGCATGGATTACCGTGTCAAATCGCGGCTTCTTCATTCCCCTTCCTCCACACCCCTCTTGGCCAGGTGCCAGCGACGCTCAATGAGACTCAGAACGAACACTGTCGCCGCGAGGATCATGCCGGCCGAGAGCGGAGCCCACACGGCACCAAGCACACCAGTAAGGGCTTGGGCTCCGACAATAAGCAGAAAGAACAAGGGTACTAGAATTGCCAGTGCAATGGCGGTGAGTTTTAAAGGCATTTGCCTCGCGGACGCACCCATGTCCTGCGCCTTCCACACCAGGACAAACATCATCAACAAAATGATGTGCACGTGATATTCGCGAAGGCCTGCCACCGAAAGGCCAACCAACACACCGGCCAACAGTGCTATCAAACCGCCAAACCAAAGCGGCGGGATGACTCTCCTCAGCGCCGCTCGCTCCATCTCGTCTATCGAGTCAAGCGCTTCCTGCACTTCGCCAGGTTCGATTGGAACTTCTTTCTCTGCCACTTGACTGCCTCCGATTCGTCTCTTCGTTCCGGAACATGCCCCTCGTCCCTTTCCATTATGGAAAGTAACAAGAGGATAGCAGTGACTTTCCATGTCGGCAAGTGATTTTTCGACACAACACGATCGGGAGGGAACCGGTCATGATGAATCGACCGCTCCCGTAGCCGTCGCAGCGGACAACTGATCACCGACGCGGTGTTGCTTTGCGGGGCGTCGGTCGCCTGGCACCGGTTTCGACGAGCCAGGCCTCGAGCCGCCTGCGGAGCTTGTTGCCCAGGCCCGGCTTCTCCTTCGCCAGGTCGTGCCGCTCGCCGATGTCAGCGGCCAGGTCATACAGCTCGATTGAATTGTCGTCGAACCGGAGAATCAGCTTGTGGTTCCCATCACGAATCGCGGCACCCGGGCGATTCGATTTGTGCCACGCGAAGTGCGGATAGTGAAAGAACAGGGATCGGCGTTTCGTCTCCTGCCCCTCCAGCAGCGGACGCAGGGTCCGGCCATCCAGCGTCTCCTTCTCGGCGAGCTTCACGCCGGCGGCGTCGAGCACGGTTGCCGTCAGGTCCATGGAAATCACGGGGTCGTTGACGGTCGACTCCGACTGGGTGACCCCAGGCCAGCGAATGATCAGGGGCACGCGGATCCCACCCTCGAACAGGTCACCCTTGCCGGAGCGCAAGGGATGGTTGTCCGTTGCACCGTCCCACCCGCCATTGTCACTGGTGAACATCACCACCGTCCGATTGGCGATGCCAAGACGATCCACCTCATCGAGGACCCGGCCGACAGCTCGATCGGTTGCCTCGATTTGCCCGCCATAGACAGGATTCCTGAGACCGCGTCCTTCCCGGCCCTTGTACTTCTGGATCAACTCCTCGGGAGCTTCGAATGGGTAGTGGGGGTTGTACGTCCACAGGCAAAGGAACATCGGCCGATCTTTTGAGCGACGCATCCACGAGATCGCCTCATCGGCCAGGCGGTCGGTCAGGTATTCGCCCGTCTTGCGAGGCTCGATCGTGGGAATTCGATACGGATCGAAGTACGTCGGCGGCCCACCAAAACCGCAGCCGCCGATGTTGATCTCGAATCCATGTCGATCCGGGAAAAATCCACGCCCACCGGTCGTGGGATCATTCTTGCGGACACGGGTGCCCGAGAGATGCCACTTCCCAAAGAACCCCGTCCGGTAGCCAACCGCTCGGAGCCGCTCGGCGAGAGTCGTGGTCTTGTGCGAAAGGATATGGTCCACGGCTGGCGGTTGGATGACCCGGTCCCTGGGCCAAAACTGCGGGCCATCGGCACCGTGCTGGGTGATATTCAGCCGTGCCGGAGCCAGTCCTGTGATCAGCGCGGCACGCGTCGGCGAGCAGACCGGTGCCGCCGCGTACGCGTCGGTGAACCGCACACCCTGGTTCGCCAGGGCATCAATGTTCGGTGTGTGCAGCCTGGCGTTGCCCTGGCAATGCAGATCCGACCAGCCCATGTCGTCGGTCATGATCAGCAGAACATGGGGACGTGCCGGCGGTGTTGACACCTCCGCGAGCAAGGGTGTGCTGAGCAAGACGACCAATGGAAGAATCATCATGGTTCCATATCAGGAGGTACTGAACGACAGTACCAACAGCGAGCTCGACATTGCAGCCCGAGATTGGCCCCACGCCGATTGTTCGGTCAATCGCAAGTAGTGATCTCGACATCCAGGGACGCTCGTTTACCGGTCAGTTTTCTCGGATGATTCATCCACTTCCACTGGGC
>Ga0114999_10000190_pt1 | contig 90953 bp, 91 predicted proteins | sample ArcticOcean_MG_C_3_FD_89820 | JGI IMG/M metagenome (GOLD analysis project Ga0114999, IMG submission 89820) | Marine microbial communities from western Arctic Ocean - ArcticOcean_MG_CB8_126 | ecosystem: Environmental > Aquatic > Marine > Oceanic | place: Arctic Ocean: Canada Basin | collected...
GTTTCGTCCCTTGGGCAAGGCGTTATAGGTCCCCCGAATATAGGCCGGCACAATAGGCACGCCAAGTTCCAGAGCCAACAACCCTATGCCAACCTTGAACGGTTGTAATTCACCGGTAACGGAGCGGGTACCTTCTGGATAGATCAATAGCGGGGTATCGGGCGACAATACCTGAGAAGAGGCACGTAGGCTCTCAAAAATCTGGTCATGGCGGTCAAAGGGAACGACATTCATAATCGATCCGAAAAACCAGGCTTTGAGAGATGAGTTAAAGAAATAATCCTTAGCGCCTAAGGGATGCACACGATCCACCTGCGCCCATAATGCCACGATAATAGCGCCAGAATCCAGATGGCTGGAATGGTTGGCTGCAATAAGAAATGGGGTGTCCGCAGGGATATGCTCGAGACCATGGCAGGACAGATGGAAATAGTGTTTGTATACCAAGCGGCCGGACGCCCAGATGATCCGTTGTAATATCGACTTTTTATGCGATACGGCTTCGGGATGTGGGGCCGCTTTTTCCATTTCAAGCATCCGGGCCCAATAATCGGAAGTATCCACCGGCTGGTCTAATACGGGGGTTTCGGTGTCGCTGATATATTGACGGACCGTCTCGAGTACGTCCTGCACCGTATGGATCTTTAACGCATCGCCATCGGGGATGGTCGCATTAAAACGGGTTTCCAGGGCAGCAAGCAGTTCCACACGCATCAACGAATCCATCAGATCTTCAACAGGCCGATCCGGCTGGTTAGAGATCTCAGAGACCGGTTGTTGCGTCAGGCGTGCGATGACCCGGTAGACGACCTGGTCCCAGGGAAGGGTCTCAGGTGCCTGTTCGTCGGAGAAGACACCGGCAGATGGTTCATGAACCTGTGCCATAAGCAGGCGACGAAATTCTGCACGGCGTTCTTTCGGTTTGCCGTTAGCAGGGAGGGGGGCGTCCCATATATGCACCTGTTGAATACGTTGATAGGAAGGCAGAGATTTGGAAATCGTCTGTACAGATGAAATCAAGGCCTGCCTGATATCCTCTATTTCTCCGGTATTTTTAGGCCAGTCCGGTACCACGACCGCATGGACATCTTCGCTCATAGAATCAATCGGACGGATGCCTACGATCCTGAATTCTTTCGTATGCGACAGAGATTGATAGTACCATTCCACTTCATCGGGATATACATTTTTTCCAGCACCGGTAACGATCAGATCCTTGGATCGGCCTGTAATATAGACATAGCCCGCTTCATCCTGATAGCCGATATCACCTGTATACAACCATCCATCCCGAAGATATTCCGCCGTCGCTACCGGATTATGGTAATATCCGCTCATCACGTTTTCCCCGCGAACCACAATCTCTCCCTGGCCCCTTTCGTCCGGGTTGTCGATGCGCAGTGCTATATTCGGCAGCGGTAGGCCAACTGAGGCCGGCTTGCTCTGGTCCATGGGATTGACGGTTAGGATAGGGGCCGTTTCCGTCAGGCCATAGCCCTCATAAATGGTCAGCCCGATCTGCAGATAGGCATCATAAACCACTTTGTCGAGCGCTGCGCCACCGCTGACCAGCAAACGAATCCGTTCAACGACCTTGTTGCCCGGTTCTTCTGTTGTACGGCGTAAGCGTTCGTATAATAATTTAAAAATACGGGGCACCGACAGGATGCATGTGGTTTCTGTTTCTGCCATTAATTCGATCAGGTTACGAGATTTAAGAGTGTCGGTGTATGTAATGGTCGCACCGGCATAAAAAGGCATCAGGAAGCCCCCGGTAAATTCGAGGGCATGGTTGAGCGGCAGAATGGATAGGAACTGATCTGTTTTGTAAGCACGCAGCATTTCGGCCAGGGACAGCAGGTCCGACACAAAATTACGATGGGTCAATACGGCCCCTCGGGGGTCAACGGCCGTCCCTTTAGTAAATATGATCGATGCAACGGTTTCCGGTTCAACAGGCGCCCATGCCGGCGGGTCTTTATCTGTAGGAGAAGCCGCCAGTCTGTCTTCATCAAAAGCGAGACCATAGTTGTCGATGTTCCACAGAGGGATATCTGGCACCGGTTCTGTAGCGTCCAGATTTCCAGCGCCATCCATGAGCATACGATATCCGCTTTCCGAGCATAGAATAGCACGGGCGCTGGTAAAGCGAGCCACAGACCAGATTTCGCGTATCGGTGTTTGTCTGTCAATAGGCACAATAGCCGCCCCGGCAGCCATGGTTGCGAAACACGCGATGCCCCATTCCGGACTGTTTTCTGAATACAGCAAGACCCGATCGCCAGGATGCAATCCATTTTGACGCCAGTGCCAGCCGATATGACCGGCTAAATCATGGACCTCTTTATAGGTATAACGCACCCATCTGTTATCCCGTTTTGTCTGTAAAGCCACCTGGTCGCCGTACATTTCTGCACTCTTTTCCAGAATATCCGTCAAGGTATCCAGGTGAGGTAGGCCGTCCTCTTCTTTCTGGTCAAAACCGGAACGATCTGCGACTTCTTCTTCTTCCGACTTTTCACGATCTGACGTATCAGTCTTCAGTACATGCCGTTTCAACCCGGGGATATGGATATCCTGAATGTATTCCGGCCAGTGAATCCGGGAGACATCGCAGTTAAACAACAGTTGATCCTCTGGATCGAGACTCTCATGAAGCTGTTGTGTCCGGTCCGTCCCAAAGGTGCAATCCATTGAGGTGTATGGGCTGTAGATGGTGGCATAGTATAACATCCGCGTGATGGCCGATTTTAATACGGTAACTTTTTGTCTCCACCGATTTAACGCGGGTATCCATGACAACCGGTCCATACACCATAGGGCGGTGTTCATAGGCCAGATATACCGGATTGTATATCGTCTTCTGAATTGCTCCAGCGTAGGATATGACCAGGTCTTTACGGGAATCGGCTCGTTGTGTTTATTCAGGCGTGGATTTTTCAGGAAATATTCATACACCAGTTCGAACATCTGATGAAATTTGATCGGATTCTTATCGCCGGTCGATACGTGATAAACGGAGATCCCTTTTTCCTGAGCCACACGCGGCATCGCCGCCAGTATCGTATTGACCACAATGTCAACAGGGACGATGTCGAGCGTGACGTTTTTATCGCCCGGAAAGTCCGGTAAGCGGCCTCTACTTATGGCATCGATCAGCGGGTCGGCGACTTTAAGACCTTCCACCCATCCCGGCTCCGGGTCGACCAGGCTGCTCTCTACAATAGACGGCCGCACAATGGCCGTAGGCAGATCGCCTCTATACTTGACGATGAGTTGCTCGCCCATCGCCTTCGTCATCGTATAACTGTCATGCCATCCCCACTGCTGTCCCCGCCGCATACCCTCTTCAATAAGCTGTTCTTTGAGCCACCGCTTGCGGAAGGTTTCGATCTGGGCATCCAGCCACCGCTGTGTTGGTTTTCTGTTTTGCCGCAACGCCATTTTTTTAAATTGGGCCTGTTGTTCCGCTGATCGTGAGGCGTCATGGATGCCGCTGGCCGTCGTCATGATATCCTCGATCTCATGTTCGACATCAAAGAGGGTCTGACTGCGGCCGATTTCCTGGGCCATGGAGCGATCAGGGGTGGGGGGCACTTCAAGCGCTCGCCCTTTGCGTTGGCCGCTGACATAGGCGGTCGACACGTGAATGAGAATAGCGTCCTCACAGGCTTTAGCAAACTCAAGAATACGCCGTGGTCCAAGGGTATTGAGCTGCAGGGCAGCATCGATCTCCTCGTCGAAGGTAACCGACGCCGCGCAGGTCATCACAATCTGCACTTCCCGTGCCAGCCGGTCATACAGGTCCGGTTCGAAGCCGAGATGATCAAGCGTGAGGTCCCCGGTCACCGCATGTATTTTCTCATGCATAACCTCTGTGAATTGGTCGCCGTGCATAGCGCGTAAACGGGCAAAAGCGGAGGAATTCAAGATTTCATTATCCAGCCGTTCTGCCGCGTTCAACGTCGTGCCGTCCTTCTGCCGTTTGGTTCGAATGAGCAGGTAGAGCCGCTTAACATCTGGCGCATATCGGAGAATTTTTTCGATAGCGCCTTTGGCCAGAAACCCGGTCGTCCCGGTAATCAACAGCGTTTTTCCGCGTAAATAGGTGGCGATTTCACTCATGAGTACAAGCTGAGTTAAGGTGCAAGATATAGGACACAGGATACAGGATAAGGCTATTTTAATGGGTAGCTCTCATCTTGAATCCCTGCATCTCAGAATGGTCGCATTAAAATATATAGGCGTATGTTATTGGGCAATGATATTCTGTAAGTGTATGCGTGGATCAGCGACGGTCCAGCAACCACTGCCAGAAGCTATCCGCAGATTGCCGGGGTCGTCGAGATTCCTGGTCCTTCATAACCGCTTCGGTGATATAAAGCGTCGGGGTAAGATTCCGCTGATTACCCCGCCAGGCGCGATTTCCCCACCGATTGGGTTCCAGTGCTTCCCCACGGACATATGGCTTCCACATCTCGTTGGCTAACTCATACCAGAGGAAGATCCCACCCACATCACTCACCAGGATCCGTTCGGCCTCCTGATAGAGCGCTGTGCGGGCTACGGCATCATGGACCATCTGATTGCCCCTCAGGACAAATTGTTCGAAGCGATCGTTCTGCCAGGCATGGCGTCCGTAGGATTGCCAGATATCCAATTGGTTACTGGCATCCAGATAATCATACCCGTAGGGTACGAGCGCCAGAGGTAACTGGTGACTGTTGAGGGCTTCCATGAAAACCTTGACCTCCATGTTGCGGACCCCGATATCTATATTCAGCGTTTTTTTCAACATCGCCTGAATCGCCTCTGCCGCTGTACTCACCGGGCCGGTCGGCGTATTACGCAGCCAGACATCCAGCTTCGGGAATCCCTGCCCGTCTGGATAACCGGCTTCAGCTAACCGTTGCCGGGCCAGCACGGGGTCGAAGCGTTGAATCGATGCCAACGCTTCCGGGTTAGCCCCTGGAAAATTAGGTTGCAGCATGGAATGAGCCGGGACACCCACCCCACGTAAAGCCGATTTTGCCAGGGCTTCCCGATCAATGGCATGGCTGAAGGCCTGCCGTACACGCAGATCGTTAAAGGGAGGACGGTACGTGTCCATGGTCATATAATACGTGATAAAATCGACATACGTATTAAGTTGGTCTTTCATTGTGGGGTCTGTTTTTATACGATTAAGTTCGGCCTGATTGGTGATCTTGATATAATCCACTTCCCCATTCTGGTAGGCCGCCATAAAGGGCGGTCTGGCAGCAACCGAATAGAGTCTCGCTACCAGCTTTTCCAGATAGGGCTTGGCGGATCCGTGATAGGTGGGATTGGGTTGCAGTATAATCTGGTTTCCTTTGGACCATTCCTGAAGTCTATAAGGCCCACTACTGATTGAGGTTTCAGGCCGGGTAGACCAGGCCCCACCATATTTTTCTATGGCGTGCATGGGGGTCAATTGGGAATAGGTGAGTAGAGCAGGCAGATAAGGGGTTGGTCGCTCCGTGGTAATCGCCAGAGTATGCTCATCCAGAGCCTGTACACCCAGGTTCTGCAGGGGTTTCTGACCTGAGACCACCGCTTCCCAATGTTTAATCGATCGATAATACCATTCAAAATCGTAGGCTGTTTTGGGATCAGCCCACAGGCGGAAGGTATTCACATAGTCATGGGCCGTTATCGGTCTGCCATCGCTGAAGACCAGATCTGGCCTGATATAAAAAAACCAGGTCAATCCGTCCTCACTGACCTGCCAGCGCGTGGCTGCTGCAGGCTGCAGACTGAAGTTCCTGTCCACACGCAGTAGGGGCTCGGCGATCAAGTAGGCCCCATAGGCCACCTCGTAACCCGTCACGGTTTGATCCATGTATTTGAAGCTTTCCTGAAAGGTCTGGAGAATCTGGTATTCCAGCGGTGCCGCATCGGCAGGCAACTGAATGCCGACGGAGTTGATCACCGGACCTGCGGTCTGATCGCTCATAGAGGCCCAGACACTCAAGGCCAGGCAGGCCATGGCTATCGTACCCAGACCCCGTAAGATCCATGATGGCCTGGCCCTTTTGTCAGTCTGCATGATTGATCTCAACGTGTTTCATAGTCGCTTCAATATCACGAATAAGAACCCTCCACCTCAGCACAAGTATGAACGGAATTTCGCGAAAGCGCGCCCAGGCGAACAGATGACTCTCCTCATCCACATTCGCCAATATCGGTTCTGGTGTCAGGTATCAGGTAGGTTTGTAATATATAAAATTCAATCGCACAATTCTATTGGATTTTTGAGGCTTGTGAGCGCCTGCATCAATTAACTTGACATCTGATAAATCTGGTATACGATAACCGTACCATTTCATACCATCGGATACATGTTTATATTTCGATTAATTCTACATACATAATTTTACATCTATTATCAGGGGGAAGACTATGGATCGTCGCTTATGGACACGGATGGCCTGCTTAACTATGTTGGCCTTGGTTGTTGCTTGCGGGACACCTGAGCCGGAAGAGCCGGTTAATCCGAATGATATCACAGAAGAATTGGCCGCGGGGGCGGATCGGGCAGCTATTGTGGCGCATCTTATCAAAGCAGAGCAGATGAAGAAGAATACCGGTGCCATAGTCAAGCTGTTTCCTGATCTGGACCGTCAGATCGCCTATGATATTCAGATGGATATTCTGGGAGAAAAACAGAAGATGGAGCGTCGCATCGGCTGGAAGATCGGGTATTCACGCATGCCTGAAGGCGAGACGACGGTCGATCCGATCTTCGGTCATATTATGGAGCTTAACAGATTTCAGCAGGGGAACCAGCTGTCGCCATCTTTATTCATGAACGACACTACGGCGGTCGAAGGGGAGTTCGCCTTCTGGATTGGTAAAAATCTGCCCGGCCCGGAAGTGACCCGAGAACAGGTCATTGACGCCATATCCGCCGTCGGGGGGGCCGTCGAACTGTTGTCCTCCTGGACCCAAGGGCCGGAAGGCATGGAGACCACCCACACCCATGATATCACCGGTAATGTATTCCATGTGGGCGTACTTCTGGGACAAAATCGGGTCAAGCTCAGCGACATTGATTTCACACAAGAAGTCGTTACTGCGGAGATTAATGGTAAGGTCGAAGCCACCGCACCGGCCACGACCCTGATGGGCAAAGACCCTATCGAAGCCATCACCTGGCTGGCGAATGAAATACCAAAATACACCGACACCTACCTGAAAGTTGGCGATTTCGTGATTTCTGGAACGGTTTTCAGCCCACCCCCTATGGGGCCGGGTGGAAAAGCTAAGATGCATTATACGACGCTGGGGACCATCGAGGTGGAATTGAAGTAGGCGTTTAACCGCGGAGCGCGCGGGGCAAGCCCCTTTTTATATGCTCAGTGCCCTCCATGGTTAAACCTGGAAGGTTACAAACAAGTTTGAAAAAATACACGATCGTAGGTCTTGGCGAGTTGCTCTGGGATAGATTCTCCGCAGGACCACAACTGGGCGGGGCGCCAGCTAATTTTGCCTATTATGCTTCGCTGTTAGGGGATCACGGGGTGGTGGCAAGCCGTGTGGGAGATGATGCTCTGGGACGTGAAGCCTTGCAACGGCTTGAGCAACTTGGCCTGCCCGCTACGGCTATTCAGCAAGATCAGGATTGTCCGACGGGCACGGTTGACGTGACGGTCGATGCGTCAGGACAACCGGACTTTACGATTAACACGGGTGTGGCCTGGGAGCAGATGGCCTGGACGGCGAGTTGGTCGAAACTGGCCGCGCGTACGGATGTGGTGTGTTTTGGATCGATGGCACAGTATGGCACGCCCTCTGCTGCGACGATTGGTCATTTCCTCGATGCAACTCGGCCTGAGGCCCTTCGCATATTCGATGTCAATCTACGCCAGAACCGATTTTCAGCAGATATTCTGGCCGAATCTCTGAGAAAATCCGATTTAGTTAAGATGAATGATGATGAGTTGCCCCGTGTTTGTGCTCTGCTCGGTGTGGACGGAAGCGATCTCATATCACAGGCCGAACATTTGCAATCTTCTTTCTCCCTCCGCCTGATTTGCCTCACCCGAGGTGCAAATGGCAGCTTGCTCATTTCTCCAACAGAGACGGTGGATCATCCAGGTATCTCCGTCGATGTCGCCGATACCGTCGGGGCCGGTGATGCCTTCACAGCGGCATTAGCCTACGGTTATGTTCGGAAAAAATCGCTTTCTCTTATCAGTGAAGCTGCGAATAGGCTCGGTGCCTGGGTCGCCTCGCAACAGGGGGCGACCCAAAGCCCAGGGAAGCAGATCCTGGCTGATATCCATAAATTATTTTCTTCGTAACCCAAGCCTGAAAAGCGGCGAAAATCGGCCTGACAGGCTCCCTTTCTTCTATATGTTTTCGCGTCTACGATCTGCAAATTGTTTTGTGCTGAACGGAAATAATACTCCTTTTTGAAATAGAAAGCGTGATCCATGTCATTTCCGATATGTTCAAAGGATGGTAGTTTAATTTTATACTTTGGAAAGGTGGGCCTAACCTTGCCATTCCACAAAACAGGTCGCATACCCTATACATTTACGCAAAATATACCGACTTATTTGTTTCATCTTGTGCCGGTCAATGTACGGCATAAGAGATACCATCGAATTTCCACGTGACCATTTTAGAGAAAGATCTAACATCCCCTGACACCAGAATACTGCTCGATCATCTTCTTGCAAGGAGCGCGTGTTTTGAACAGATTGATCCGTTTTTGTTCGATAGGCCTGATTGTGCTGAGCGGGTCGATACTCTTCGATGCAGACCACAGTCTTGCTCAGGTGACCACCAATTGGATAGGAGGTAATTCCACAGACTGGGATAATGCGTTGAATTGGGACAACGGCGTGCCGGGCGTGTCGGATCATGCGGTGATCAATGACGGGCCATTTTTTCCGACACTTAATTCAACGACCTGACCATTAACCCCCTTGGCATCCTGACGGTAAATGGACAGCCGTTGGTTGTTAACGGTAATCTCCTGGTTACCATTACCAGCACTGTCGGCGATGGTCTCATTATGACCAACGCGGCCGATGAAGTCATCATCAACGGCGATGCCGTGTTTACACACGCCAACAACAACGATCAGGCCACCAGCGTGGGTAACTTCACCAACGGCGTCCTTAAGTTCCGGGGCCACTTCACACAGTCCAACGGAACCAATTCAGGCACACGCCCTATATTCACCGCCACCTGTACGAAGGTAGTTTTCGATGGGGCAAACAATCAGAATGTCCACTTTTCTGATGTCGGTGCTGCATTTTCTCGATTTCAGGATCTTGATATAGACAACACCGCCGGCGTCACGTTTACCACCAGTGCCGTGGCGAGTGGCACCGTAACGATCCTCAACGGCATCGTGACCAGTACAACCGGTACGGTCACGATCGGTGATGATCTGATCGATGCGGTTGGCGGCAGGTGGCAAGCGCTCAATATCACCTTCAGTGGCCCCATTGTGAGCCTGCCGGCGACACTGATGACCAATGCTACGTTTACCGGTGGGGGCCTTCTGGAAAACGGCTTCAATTTGACCGGTAATCTGAGCGTGGCTGCAGGCGGCAGGATGGAAGTTAACAGCCATACGGTTTCCAACTCAGGCACACGTCCTATTTTCACCTCCACCGGTACGAAGGTCATCCTCGATGGCCCGGGTATCCAGAATGTCAGCTTCTCCGATCCGGGCCCAGGTTTTTCTCGCATTCATGATCTCGACATTGAGAATGCGACGGGCGTGACCTTCAACACAGATGCGTACATCACCCGACAGCTTACCTTAGGCGCCAATGCTGTGTTGAATCAAGGCGCCGGCGAGCACCTTTTTTACGGCGCGGATGCCGGTGGTGGCGGCAGGGACTTACAATGTGGTCAATACGCGTGTCCTTGGTACGATTACCATGACCGCGGATCTGGTAATGCCACTAACTTTGAATGATTTGATTATTGAACCGAACCAAAAACTCATTGTGGGTGGGCGGGGATTTACTTGTTACCATTGCGGACAATGTCGGTGACGGTCTTATTATGACTGATCCTAGTGACAATGTGACCATCGAAGGGGATGCTACCTTCTCTCACAGCAACAATAACGACCAGGCCACCAGCGTAGGCAATTTCACCGATGGCCTGCTTAAGTTCAGAGGTCAATTTACGCAGACGAATGGCACCAACTCGGGCACGCGCCCTATTTTTGCCTCTACAGGTACCAGGGTAGTTTTCGATGGAACAAACAATCAGAATATCCATTTCTCTGATTCCGGACCTTCCTTTTCTCGATTTCAGAATCTTGATATCGACAACTCCGCCGGCGTCACGTTTACCACCAGTGCCGTGGCGAGTGGCACCCTAACAATCCTCAATGGCACCGTGACCAGCACAACCGGCACGGTCACCATCGGCGATGATCTTGTCGATGCAGTGGGTGGCAGATGGCAGGCGCTCAACACGACCTTCAGTGGGGCCAGTGTGAGCTTGCCGGCGACCCTGACGACCAATACCACATTCACAGGTGTTGGCCTTCTGGAAAATGGTTTCGACCTGACCGGTGATCTCAGTGTTGCAGCGTCCGGTAATATGGCGGTTAACAGCCATACTGTTTCCGCCTCCGGCGACCTGGGTGTGACCATCTCGGATGCGGTCGGTGATGGTCTCATCATGACCAACGCGTCCGATGAAGTCATCATCCATGGGAATGCCACCTTCACCCACGCCAGTAACAACGACCAGGCTACGAGCTAAGGCAATTTTACTGACGGCGTGCTCCGCGTTCGGGGTCACTTCACCCAGACTAACGGCACTAATTCAGGCACACGTCCTATTTTCACCTCCACCGGTACGAAGGTCATCCTCGATGGCTCAGGCATCCAGAACGTCAACTTCCTCGACCCCGGCGCCGATTTTTCCCGCTTTCATGATTTGGACGTCAATAATACCTCCGGCGTTACCTTCAACTCCGATATGTATTTCACAGGGCAGCTTACGTTAAGCGCTAATGCCGTGCTGAACCAGTCCGATGATTTTGACCTGTTTATCACAAGTCGGATGCCTATTGTTGCGGCGGGTACCTACAATGTGTTCTTCACCCGTTTAATCGGTGAAATAACCATGACCGCTGATCTGGTGATGGCGCAGAATAATAACAACCTGTTTGTCCAGCCATTTCATAAATTGGTGATTGACGGCCACAGTCTTTCGGTAGGGAGCGACCTGCATGTTACGATAACCAATACTGTAGGGGACGGTCTGATCATGACCAATGCTGCCGATGAGGTGGTTGTCAATGGAGATGTTGTTTTTACACACGGCACCGACCACGACCAGGCCACCAGCTTAGGGAACTATACTGACGGCGTTATTAGAGCCCGGGGCGATTTCATACAAACCCATGGCGCCAATTCAAACCCACGCGATTATAGATACGCTGTTCGTTCATAGCGACGATCCGAATAATCCTTTGGTTAAAATTACGGTCCTGGGTACGGGCATTAATACCGGTGATCTGGCTGGCGGGGCCGATGGGATCAATATTCTGGATGTGATCGCCCTGATTAAGATTATCATCGGTACCAGCCCGGAGCCGCAGACCGGCACGGCCTTATTTCAAGCCGCTGATGTCAATGGAGACGACGATATAAACGTTTTGGATATTGTTAAGTTGGTCCATATTATCCTGAACCCGCCACAGGTAAAAACAGTAGCGGTGGATCTGTCTGAGCCGGCACATCTGGATCTGGGCGTGATGCAGATCCTGGAAAATCGGACCCAGCATCTACCCATCGAACTGGACTACACCGGCTCCATCGCCGGCATGCAGTTTACACTGACTTATGACCCGACCCAACTACAGGTTGGTGCCCCGGTAGCCACAGATCGTTTAAGCGGCATGTCGATCGAGTACATGGACGATGGCGGTGAAATCCGGATGCTTATCTACAGCGCCGAGGGTCAATCGATAGCATCCGCGGCCGCCCCATTATTTTATCTGCCGGTCGAACTCAGGGCCGGTGCACAGGAAACAGGCATCGCGATAGATGATATTGTCCTGGCCAGCGTACAGGGTCATGCTATCCAGGTGCTAACGCCGTCCGGCAGTCATCGTGTGGCTGCTTTGCCAACCAGTTTTGCCCTTAAGCACAACGCCCCCAACCCGTTCAATCCAAGCACCACCATTGCCTACGAAGTGCCACAAAAGGCCCATATCTCATTGACCATCTACAATCTGCTCGGTCAGGAAGTGGTACGTCTGGTAGACGAACCGAAACTGGCTGGGCGTTACGAAGTGATCTGGCACGGGTTAAATGGCAACGGGCAGGGCGTCGCCAGCGGCATCTACATGTACCGGGTGACAACCGATACCGGATTTACCCAGGTGCAAAGGATGACGTTGTTGAAATAGGGCGGACTGTCAGGTCTGGCTCGGTCTGGCATTACATCACGATCAATTGATAAAGAATCCAGGACTCTTCGGTCCTGGATTCTTTGTATTTTAAGCGAGGATAGTTATTTCCCATCCGCTTTATTGCCGGATACATCCAGCTTGAAATGGGCTATGATTCGGTCCGCAGCGTCTTGTGGTGGTAGGTGGGTATTGTCTATCACCAGAGAATCAGAATTGGGCATGACCTGGTGATTCATTTTTGCTGCTGCCGCTCAAGCGCTTCTACGGTATGTATTTTTCCTGCCGCCCGTCGATCCTCCCCGACCACCCGTTTTCTTAGTGTATCGTTTGAACAGGTGACGCTCATCGCCAAACAAGCCGTTGGTTAAAGATAAACTTGTGTGCTTCGGCCATGATGGGTATTAATATTTTGGTATAAGATATCCACGCATGGTGTCGAGGTGATCCCGAAAATCTGATTTACTGAACTTCGGCGCATAGCGCTTACCCTGCACCCTTTCCCCTGGCATCCTTTAGATGCTGACATCTCTCGGAGGAACATATTTATGGCCGATCCGAAAATAACCAAAATTGAACAGGTAGTCTTTGAGTACACGATTCAGGATGTGGGGACGGATTATAACGGTTTCAATCAGGTCTATGAAGAGGGGCGAACAAAAACAATGCGGGGTAGTATCCTGCGTGTTCATACCAGCCTCGGTGTCACCGGGGAATATCCGGGGGGCGGGCTGCCGCCTCATGCGATCCAGTATGTTCTGGGCAAGAATCCCTTCGAGCGGGAAAAGATATATAACGATCTGAAACGCGGGCTCCGGCATACCGACCGGACGGCCATCAGCGGCCTGGATGTCGCATTGTGGGACTTCGCGGGTAAGGTTTACAATGTCCCTGTTTATCAGCTTCTCGGTGGCTATAAGAAAACTATACCGGCCTATGCAAGTACGTACCACGGCGATGACAACGGCGGCTTACATACCCCCGAGGCCTTCGCTGATTTTGCGGTGCAATGCTATGATATCGGATACAGAGCCTTCAAGATCCACGGCTGGGGCAACGCCCCGATCGCCAGAGAGGTCGCCAACGTCCATGCGGTAGGCAAGCAGGTAGGGGATAGGATGGACCTCATGATCGATCCGGCGTGCGAATACGATACCTGGGGGGACGCCTTGAAGGTTGGTCGTGCCTGTGACGAGCAGGGGTTCTTCTGGCTCGAAGATCCGTACAAGGACGGCGGCGTTTCCATGTTCGGTCATAAGCGTTTACGTGAGCATATCACCACGCCCCTTCTGCAAACAGAGCATATCTTTGGTCTCGAACAGCATGTAGACTTCATCGTCAATGGCGGCACTGATTTCGTACGGTCAGGCGTTTACGAGGACGGTGGGATTACCGGGGTTATGAAAATTGCCCATGCTGCCGAAGGATTCGGGCTCGACGTAGAACTGCATGGGGGGGGTCTGCCTCATCGGCATTGCATCGCAGCGATACGGAATACCAACTACTACGAACTCGGTCTGCTCCATCCCTTGATCAAAACGACCAAACCCCCCATCTATCCGCCCGAATTCACCGACGAACTCGAAAGCGTGGATGCGAACGGCCATATCCCGGTACCGCAGGGACCAGGGTTGGGCGTTGAGCTTGATTGGGATTATATTAAGGCGCATCAGGTGGGTACGCAGGTCTGGGAATGAATGCAGGGGGGCTTTGTACTTTGTAGTATCGGGGTTGTAGCTTTATACCTATCATTCGAATCTTGTTGAAATAAATGGATTGGGTATATTTGAGGGTAGATTGATAAATCCATTAGTGATAAATGACCAGAGGTCAAAACATAGCCCATTATAAATTCATCATAAAACAAATGAGAGACGCATGAATATTGGCGGTACATCCAACGAATATACTAAAGCGGAACTGACCAGGGAGGACTTGGCACCGAGTCCGCTCAAACAGTTTGAAATCTGGTATAAACAAGCCTGCGACACGGATGCCGTACATCCCAATGCGATGAGCCTTGCCACCGTGTCCAGCGAGGGCGCACCAAGCCTGAGATCCGTTTTTTTAAAAATGTTCGACGAAAACGGGTTTGTATTTTTCACCAACTATGAAAGCAGGAAGTCCAGGCATATCGAGGGTAATCCGCATGTAGCGCTTCTCTTTTTATGGGGGAATCTTGAGCGGCAGGTGACGATCACCGGTACCGCTGCGAAAATATCAACGGCGGAATCGCTCAAATATTTTTCAACCCGCCCCAGAGGCAGCCAGTTAGGCGCGTGGATTTCAGAGCAGAGCAACGTCATTTCATCGCGAAAACTTCTGGAGCAGAAGCTGCAGGAGATCAAGAACCGATTTGCTGGCGGAGACGTCTCCCTACCCGATTTTTGGGGTGGTTACCGGATTGTGCCTGAAACCGTCGAGTTCTGGCAAGGGCGTCCCAGCCGGCTTAATGATCGTTTTATGTATACCCTCGATGACGACCAATCCTGGGGGATCGAGAGATTAGCGCCGTAAGGGATGGGTGAGGCAGGGGGGGGCTTGTTCTGCTCATTGGTCGTCTGGCAGGTCCGGCGGGCCGGTATATCCGAAGCTTTTCCAGCCGGCTGCATCTCCGCCCCGTAACCGGTAGGGATGAGGGAAGAGCCGCAAGGCGCGGTTTTTCAAGGGGAGGTGGATACGTGTGTGACCGTTACGGGCGGATTGCTTCAGGGCGATCGCGGTTTCCAGGGCCTGGTGGTAACCGCGCCCGCTGTCCAGCTCGTCTTCACCGGAAGCCCAGGCCCGCAGGAGCCGCTCGATCCGAATCGTAAAAAAGTCATTTGAAGTTGAACCCACGGAAAAGTCTTCCGGTCGTAAGTCGTAAACCGGCCCGCTCGCTCCAAGCGATATCGTACCGGTTTCTCCAGTTACCGTGATCATGCGATCGATCTTCCCATCCGGTCGCGGTTCTGGGATTTCGCAGACCACGCCACCCGATAGCCCGACACGACCATACCCTCCACAGTCCAACTCATCTTCCGACACGCCTTTCGGCGGCGTCCATCCGGGTTCCGGCGGACGGGTCCAGCCTTCCGTTCAGATGATCTCCTGCCGGGTCAGCAGACGCAGTAGCGTCAACGGGACGCATCCTCCGCCTGCCATCTCCCGAGGCAGACCACCGGGAATTACGGCGCGGGTGATACGTCCAAGAAAACCAGCCCGTACGCGGTCGAGTGCGTCCGAATGACCTGGCACGTCAGCATACACACTGCCGCAACTGAACACCGACCCCCGCTCACGGCAGATACGAACCATAGCATCGGCATCGGAGAGGGTAACCGCCATCGGTTTTTCGCAGGAGATGACCTTGACGCCTGCTTCGGTGCAGGCGATCACCGTTTCCGGATTGCTCTCTACCGGAATGACCGCGGATACAATATCCGGCAGGTCCTCAGCGAGAAGATCCTCCAGACCGTTGTACACCTTCTTGATCCCATACTGATCCGCGAACATCTGCCTCCGGTCGCCGGCCCGGTCCACCAGCCCGATCACCTCACAGTCGGGATGGCGGGTGTAGGCACGCAGATACTGCCGTCCCCAGGTGCCCGCACCACCGACAACCGCTACTCGATATTTTCTATCCATCAGGCACAGCTACTTTCTTTTATGGTTCAATACGGGTAGTTTTTACCGGCCCCATGCCCATAATCTGAACAATCACCCCTTCGTCTTTCGCCCCATCATAGTGAGGACCACCGGCAGGATGTTTTACAAAACTGCCTTCTTTCATCGGCACCGTTTTTTTTGGATCGAAGACCTCACTGCCGGGCCCGAGAGAGACCCACCAGGTGCCCTTGATCACCGTGATGTATCGGTCCTGATCGTGAAAGTGCGGCCGACTCATTCGACCGGGAGAAAACTTGATACGCACCACATAGATCCCCGGTTTGCCCGGATCTCCCGCGATCACGACCTGGCTGAAGCCCCCATCCTCTAAGGCCATAGCGTCCGGCTGGACCGCGATAAATCCTGACACATCAGGCTTGATGGCCTGACCTGACGCATTAAGGCCAGTCAGTAAAAATATACACAGTATACCATGTATCCATTTGATAGATGCAGAACGGGTCATGATCTCCTCCTTTGGCACCATAATGACACGGTGTGGATGTATGGTATTCGCATGCTTTATCAGAGCTATAAAGAAACAGGTGCGCTTATTTTTTTCAACAATTCTCATTTTTTCTTTTCCCATCGTACCGGTTCATGCATCGTATGTTATAGACCCTGCAGAGTCGACCTCGTAATCGATGGGTTCTGGATCAGACCAGAACCATTTCCAATGGCACCCTATTCAAGGTTTACCTATGTTATCGACCCCAACTGCTGACGTACAATGTATGCAACAATGCCTGAAGGGACCATCCGATGCGTTCGAACCGCTCGTACGCCGATATCAGAACGCGGCGTACGCGGTAGCCCTGAATTATATGCGGGACCCTCTGGATGCCCAGGATGTGGTGCAGGATGCCTTTGTGGCGGCGTACTGTAAACTGGCGCAACTGCGGGACCCGGCGGTATTCGGCGGCTGGCTACGGCAAATTGTCGTTACCCGCTGCACCGAATGGCTCAGGCGAAAGAAACTTCAGCATCAGTCTCCACGTCCGATGCAACATGCGGATGATAATCAGGCCGACACCGGACATGAACAGCAGGTGGCCCGGCAAGAAATCTGGTGCGCTAAGCTTTCCCGCTTCACCAGGCGACAAGCAAGGAGAAACAGGCCCGTTGAAGTGGTATTTCGATATACCCGAGCAAAGGATTGGATAATGTCGGCCCACTATCAGGACGCAGGTAAACCCAGCCTTCTATGGAGCCCGGCCCGGGCATAGTCACCGCAAACACTGAAGACCAGCAAAAGGACCAGCAGTGTCCATCACCTGGCCCTTAATCCCCATGCGGAAAGGGTATACAGGAAGGGGCATAACGCCAGACCGAAGAGTGTCCCACGCAGCATTTGCGCAGGCAGCATTCAGGTTTCTACATGCGCCCACTCTTCAGGGTTATTAGGACTTCGCATGAAGGCATCAAAACCCCCTTCAGCAATTGCAGATTCATAGATGAACGCATAGGCCAGTGTCCCGACAATGACATAGGTAAGCACATGGGCGATCATGACGGTACCCGCAAAACAAGGGTAATCTCGAAGTCGAATCTCTGTTGATGGTCGGGTCATAGTACGCGCCCTTCTCCCATGGTCAAAACGTCATGTGATACAGATCGCTCACGCGCCCCGCTTCATCTGATACAGCGTCTTCCCATGCTTATATAGCTCATACATCACAACCAGTGCGATGCCCAACAGGATATACCACAGAATGCCATCCAATAACCCGATAAGCCGTTGATGGCCGTCAGAAGCCGTAGTTATATCTCCTTTAAATACAATGGCCGGATCAAGCTGTGATAAGCCGTAGAGCACAACCAGCGTAGCTGCATCCAGTACAATTCCCACACTAATTTTCGGCAGATCCCAGTATTCGGAAAACAGATAATGGAGGTGCAGAGCGATCGCGCCGAACAGGATGATATTTACCGGCCAGTAGAACGTTGCCCAGCCTTCGGCCAGACCGATATGCCAGATAGAACTATCTGCGGTGACCGAATCGGTAAAATGGATGATATTATTCCACCATAACAGGCCGATGGTCTCAAACACAAGATTGAAAATATTATCTGACCGAGAGATACGCAGATTCGGGAATGGGGGCAGCTTTGACGGATCCCAATTTTCAAACCAGTCTATTTTTTCGCCAGTGTATTCTGCAACGATGAAGCCGCCTGTGGTGCCGCCGATGGCGATGATGATCCCGTAAAACAACCGTGAAAGTAAGCCCGGCATTTCAGATAAGACCTCGCTGCCCGTGAAAACCGTTACCAGGGTGAGTCCCACTTGCACGGCAATAACTATACTGATCACAAGTTTCAGGATGTATTTAAAGAAAGGATATAAGGTCGGCCCGATGAGATATTGCTGCTTTGCGTACCCTGCCGCCACCTTCATCGGATGCCCCAGTTGTTTTAGAAAGGCTTTCTGCTCTTCCTCATTGAGTGCACGTTCTAATGCTTCACTTTGATCTTCCAATTGCTCATATAAAGAAATCTTAAGTTCCTGCGTGATGTCTTCACGACTCTCTTCGGGCAAGTAATTCGCCACGGCATGCAGGTATCTGTCTACCCAAATCATGATTCGTCCTCCTCCAGCATCGGGGAGATGCTACTGTTTAAATGGGACCATTCTTCCGTTAACCTTTTCAGGACGTCCTTCCCAATCTCAGAGATCCGATAGAAGCGTTTCTGACGCTTGTCTTCTTCGCGCCATTCGCTCAACAAAAGGCCCTGTTTTTCCAATCGGCGTATCAAGGGATACAACGTGCCCTCATCGATCTCAATACCCGACGCTATCAATGCTTTACGGAGGGAATACCCATAGTGCTCTTGTCTGAGCCGCGCTAAGACAGCCAGCACAATCGCGCCCCGCCGTAACTCCAGTTTCAGCTTTTCAAAAATTTCTTCTGCTTCCATAAGGTCACCCGGCATTTCGTTTAAGGTGTATACTGGACGACACATACTGTGTGCCACATAGCTATGTGACGCACAGTATATATTACACAGTACAGATGTGCAACTATTTTTTTCGATGAGATAGAAAAAATGAGTGGGAAGTGGTTTGAAAAGAACAAAAAGGGTAATTCCCCGCAGCTCGCGGCGGGAGGCTTCAATGGCACAGGGAATCTGATGTGGTAGTGGAGACTAAACGATCTACTGCGGAGGGCTTATAGTAGCCAAAGGAAATACAAGTATGAAGAGAGATAAGCTGCCAGATGATGTGCCCTATCTGGCTTGTTGAATCCTCTTTAATCTCCCTCTGGGAATGGGGAAATGTACAGAAACATGTGCAGTAGGAAAATTCTCTTTCTTTGGGAAAGTATACAGTACACGACAAAATGTCGTCATCCCGGCGAAAGCCGGGATGACGATGGCCAAACATCGGATTTTGTCGTGTACTATTGGGGAAAGTATTTAAAGAGATTTTTTCTTAACGGATGTTACGCATACATTTCCGCCAGCAGTTCATAGGAACGTACCCGCGCGTCGAAATCATAGGTGATCGTGACGGCCATAAGTTCATCGGCACCGAATTGTTCCATGAGCTCGTCGATCTTCTGCTTAACCTGAATTGGGCTACCTACCGCAGCATGGCGAAATTTGTTGTCCAGAAACGCCTGTTCCTGGGGACTGAACTGGTACTGTGCTGCTTCTTCCACGGTAGGGACCGTAGCGCTGTCCTGTCCTGTGGCGAATCTGGCAAACAGCAGGTCCCGACTCAAGGATAATTGTTTGGCTTCCTCTTCGGTTTCTGCGCAGATAACATTGATGGTCAGGCAGCTTTGTGGTTCGGCCATCTGCTCCGAAGGCTCGAAGAGGCTGCGGTAGTATTCCAGAATACGTGGATCAATCTTGCTGTTGATAAACAGGGCAAAGTTATAAGGCAATCCCAGTTTGGCCGCCAGTTTGGCGCTCTCGGGGCTGGAGCCCAGCATCCAGATGGGTGGCGTTGCGGTGATCGGCGGTGTAATACGGGGTTGAAAATCACGATCGCGCAACATCGTTCCGAGCTCCTCCACCAACTGAGGGAAACGTTCAAAATTAGGCTTGCCATCGGTGGATAGCATTTGCGCGGTCTTCATATCCCCACCGGGTGCTCGTCCAACGCCCAGATCAATACGATCAGGGTATAAATTGGAGAGGACAGAAAAAGCCTCCGCGACCTTAAACGCACTGTAATACGGCAGCATAACTCCGCCCGAACCAATACGGATTTGCTCTGTCGCAGCACCGACGGCTGCAAGCAGCACCTCAGGTGCACTACCGGCGAGGCAGTGTGCATTATGATGTTCCGAAACCCAGAATCGGTTGTAATTCATCGCCTCCGCCTTTCGGGCCAAGGTAAGCGTTTCCTGGAAGGCCTGATAGGGCGTGCCCCCTTCCCGAATGGGAGACTGGTCAAGAATAGATAATTTCATGGTAGAGTAACTTTCATCGAAGTGATAAAAACGGCTATGAATACAGGACAAGGACCATACCAATCTTCTCGGATTGCTATAGAGACTTCAAAATAATATCCCACCAAACTAAAAGGTTGAGGCCATAAGATCAAGGACAATAGGGTGTACGGCGTTTTCAACGCACGTTTTACACGATTTTCAAACGTCGTTGGAGTTGACGGCGGACTCATTGGGTTTTATACTAATTTAACGTGACGACCACAGTACACGACAAAAAGTTAATTTGTCATCTCGACCGAACGTAGTGAGCGGAGAGACCTACTTATAGTCGGCTCATAGTAGATCCCTCGACTACGTTCGGGAACCATTTTCGTCCAGTGGACGGAAATAGAGGCCTTCATATACTGGTCATTTCTAGTTTTTGTCGTGTACAGTGCGTAACGACATAAACGGAGAAACTTAAGTGAGGCTACGAATATGACCCAAGCGATGCAGGTCTCCCTGCCACCTGCCTATGCGGAAACCATGCCGGACATCCGGGAAGAGGTGTACAAGACGTTAGGCGATGTGACTTTAAAGATGTGGATTTTTATGCCCCCGGGGCATCAGGTCGAGGACCGGCGTCCTGCGATGGTGTTTTTTCACGGCGGTGGGTGGTTACGAGGGCATCCCAGCTCATTCTACAAACATTGTGAATATCTGGCCGCCCGTGGGATGGTCGCTATAACGGTGGCATACCGGATCCGTGAGGTCCATCATTCTACTGTAAACTTGAGTGTCGCAGATGCCAGGTCGGCTATGCGATGGATACGAACACATGCAGAGCGTTGGGGCCTTGATCCGAATCGCCTCGCAGCAGGCGGCAGTTCCGCTGGTGGACATCTGGCAGCTGCCACAGCGACCCTGAACGCCTATGATGACCCTGGCGATGATTTGTCGATAGATGTACGTCCGCATGCGCTCGTGCTGTTTAACCCTGCGTTGGTCCTGGCTTCTATTGAGGGAAAGCTTGAGTTAGCATCCTGGGCCGATCACCTCAATAAGGCCTTAGAGATGGATTTTGAATTACTAATGGGCGGGCCCCCTGAATCGTTGTCGCCCTATCATCACATTCCGGCGGACATAGGGCCGACGCTTATTTTTCATGGTACAGCGGATGACGTCGTACCGTATTTTACGGCCGAACTGTTCTGGGAGAAAATGAAAGCGCTGGACCGGCGCTGCGAATTGATCGGTTATGAGGGGGCCGGGCACGGGTTCGCCAGCTACCGGTTAGATGACAATGCCGCCTTTGTTGATGCCGTACATAAGATGGATCGGTTTCTGGTGTCCCTCGGCTATCTCAAAGAGGTCCCTGAAAACATACGACATACATAACAACAGGTGCACGGTGCTGTGCACCTGCGGAGCTACAAATTTTGCCTGAAATCACCCCCCATCCCAACGTCGTTGTCATCATGGCGGACCAGCTACGGGCTGATTGCGTCGGTTGCTACGGGAACCCGGTCATCAGAACACCCCACATAGATGCGTTGGCCGCTTCCGGTGTTCGCTTTGCGCAGACCTTCGCCCAGCATCCACAGTGTGCGCCCAGTCGGGCTGCCTTGATGACCGGGCGCTACCCCCATGCCAACGGGGCGATTTCTAATCATACGGGGATGGCCGAAAATGAGGTCACGCTGGGTGAATTCTTCCAGGCCGCCGGGTACCGAAGCATCGGGGTAGGCAAACTGCATCTCTTCGACCAGAAGGAAAAGACGTCATTCACCGATACCATGCAGAGCGGCGGCCAGAACTCAGACGCCATCGCGCCCGATTGTCTTCACGAAGACTACAAACGCTGGTTGAAGGCCCATGGTTATTGGGAAGACGCGATAAAAGCCTATGCCATCCACGATACAAAAACCTACTGGGATGACTTTCAGGCGAATGTGAATCCAATCCCGGCCGAAGCCTTTATCGATACGTGGGTGGGGGATCGGGCTGTGGACTTCATCAGCAATCAGCCTGCGGAAGACCCTTTCTTCATGTTCGTAGGTCTTCCCAACCCGCATACGCCCTTCGACTGTCCGGAACCGTACGCCTCGATGTATCATCCGGATGAGATGCCGGTCCCGGCGACGTTCGGCCTCGATCTGGCCAATAAACCACCGATACACGCCGGGTTCAAACAAGGCGGCCGTCCCGTGAATTACGAGCATCTGGATGAACCACGTTTAAGGCAGGCCATGGCATACTACTACGGTGCGGTGACCCTGGTGGATGATCAGGTCGGTAAAATCATGGCCGCACTGGATACACAAGGATTACTGGACAATACGGTTGTTGCCTTCTGTTCCGACCATGGCGAACTGCTGGGCCATTTTGGTATGCTGACCAAGAGTATCGACGAATATCCCATGCTCTATGATGTGGGCCTGCATATTCCTATGATTATCCGAGCACCCGGCGGTAGGCCAGGCAAGATCGTAACGGACCCAATAGAACTGATTGACCTCTGTCCAACCCTGCTGAGTTGCGCAGAGCTTGAGGTGGCGCCTGAAATTCAGGGGCATAACTTGCACGCCGCGTTGGCTAATGGCGCACCGCCGCCGCGCAAGTACATTTTCGCCGAGAGCGGCGCGGTAAAAATGTTGAGAGGCGATCCATACAAGCTGGTCTATTATCCTGAGCAATCGTATGGCGAATTGTATGACCTTGTGGCTGACCCCCACGAGCGCCATAATCTATACCACGAGCCGCAGCACCAGGCCACACGAGACCGAATGATCCGTGACCTGCTCGACCGCCTTATTCACACCGAGGCCCCACGTCATGCTGCATCGAAACGAGGAGCGGCCTACTGGCGTTATCTCTACCACCGACCTTTTGAGGGAAATAATGGATAGAAGCGTCTCTCTCCGCAAATACTGCATTTTCCTCCCCATTGGTCTGGCGTTTATGCTCACGGCTCTCCTGTATGCCCGCCCTTTCCAGGATGAACCCCCTGTATCCTATGTCAACAGCCTGGGGGTCGTTCTACCGCCGGACGCCGCGCCCCCTGAAGAGCAGGAAATGGAATATTTCATCGTGGAAAACACCTACATGGAATGGTTTCGGACGGTCTACAAGAGCTCACAGGCCATGCATCTGATCGCCGAACCCCTCATGCGGGTGAACCATCACTTTGATCTTGTGCCTGCGGCCGCCACATCGTGGGAGGTATCGGAGGACGGGTTGATGTGGACATTTTACCTGCGGCCCGATCAGGTCTTCAGTGATGGCACGCCTTTGACGGCGGACGATTATGTGTATACTTTCCGTCGCGGGGCCGATCCTGAAAACGCCTATGATCTGGAGTGGTACTACAGGCCGATCAAAAACTGGGCGGATGTGATCGCCCGGAAGAAACCGGTGACGGCCATCGGCGTAGAGGCGCTCGATGATCTGACCCTCAGGTTCACCACTGAAGCGCCGGTCCCGTATTTCCCCTATCTGATCTTTTATTCCTGGGTGTCGCCTCGACGGGCCATCGAAAAATACGGGGACACCTGGTCCACACGACCGGAGACCTTCGTCTCAAGCGGTCCATTTACCCTGACGGAGTGGCATAAGGCTAGCCGGATGGTCCTTTCCCTCAACCAGACCTACAACGGCCCCGCCCGGCCTTACCTGGAACGATTGATCTATAAATTATATGTCGTCGCTGCTCAGCCGCCGGTGCTTCCAGCCTATGAAGCGAATGAGATCGACTTTACAGGATTATCCAGCCAGGCGCAGGTCGATCGCATCGTCAACGATCCAGATATGAAGGACCAGTTGAACCAATATACTGAATTCTCCACCTATTATCTCACCATGGATACATACAACAGCCACTTCAAGGATGTCCGTCTCCGTAAGGCGTTTGCCCATGCCATTGACCGGGAAGCTCTGTGCCGGTCGGCCCTCAAGCATTTCGGTGTACCCGCTTATGCCATGCTGCCGCCCGGGTTCCCCGCCGAATCGGAAGCTGCCCTAACGCCGCTGCAAAAGTACAATCCTGACCTGGCACGCAAATACCTGGCGGAGGCGGGGTACCCGGACGGCAAAGGATTTCCAACAACGGAATTGTGGCTGCGCAATGAAGGGACAGTGAACCGGACGGCGGGTGAGGGTATACAGGCGATGATCAAGCGGACACTAAATATCGAACTGGAACTACGAAATGTCGAGACGAAGGTGTTTATGGATGCGCTGAACAGCCACCGGATTACCCTGGCTATGGTCCCTTATGAATACGACTATCTGGACCCGAGTAACCTGCTTGGTCTATGGATGTCCAACGGCCGTCATGCCTGGAAAAATGAAACATTTGAGGCGCTTGTTCTGAGGGGGAACGCTTTCACCGGAAGCCGGGAAGAGCGGCTACGGATATATCAGGAAGCAGAACGAATTTTAGTAGATGAAGCGGGCGGTATTTTCCTGTGGCACCCCCGGGTCAACCAGGTCTGGCGACCTTATCTGGCCAGCCATACCCTACAGCCTAACAAGTTCGGACAGCGATTCTGGCGGCAGGATAAATTGCAGGATCTGTCCACAACCATCTACATCCGAAAAAACCAGGGGAGAAGATTGCAATCCTCCCCTTCCCTTTTCAAGCGGTTGTTTCCGTGGCTTTAGATATCCGTCAAAATTTACCCAAAAAATACAATTTACTAAGCATGACCATAATACACGACAAAAATTGAAATGACCGATATCTGTCATCCCGAGCGTAGCCGAGGGATCTAGTATGAGCCGACTAATAGCTAGATCTCTCCACTCACGATGTTCGGTTGAGATGACATTTTTATTTTTTGTCTTATACTATGAAGCATGACGTTCATGGAGTCTTTATGACTAAGTTCACGTTTATTACGCTCACGTTTATTTTCGCCCTGTGTCCTGTCGTTCATGCAGAGCCTCCGGCCGGTATCCTTTTATATTTTAAAGCCGGGCCCGAAGTGTATCTGCTTCTTGCTGATCATCAAGGGGCCAAAAATAGAGGTTGGGGTGGTTTCGGCGGTGGTGCCCTCAAGGGTGAAAAACCGGCTGAAACGGCGGTTCGGGAAACCGTGGAGGAAACCCGTGGTTATTTTCTTGCGGCAGACCTGCTCAAACAAATAGAGGCCCAGACGCCTGTGATTGATGCCAATGGATTTGCCCTCTTTTTTGCAGAGGTACCGTTTGTTCCTGCCCAGCGGGTAGCGAACCATCAACCCAAGGACTCGGATCGTGCTTACTTTGAACGGGGGACATTTGCCTGGATTCCGTTCTCTGAAGTTCAAAAGCACCTGGTTAAAGATTTGAGTGGCGTACAAAAATATCTTATGGATAAGCGTTTTCTGCCCACCGGAACCAACGCCGACTGGTTCTGGGATGTATGGATCAGTAATATGAAGATGGCGTTGGATACACAGGCTTTGCCCTGGGTACAGGTGAAATATAAACCGGGTAACTAAGCAACTTCCGTAAGGATATGGGAGTCAAAGCATAGGGTGACAAGAAATGGGCTGCAAGATGCAGGGAACAGGATGGGTATAAGACATTATGCATGAAGGTCAAAATCTCGCACATTATAAAATCATCCGAGCGCTCGGTAAAGGGGGTATGGGCGAGGTGTACCTCGCGGAGGATACCAGGCTGGGGCGACAGGTGGCGATCAAAGTGTTACCTGAATCCCTCCATGCGGACCCTGAACGCCTGGCTCGTTTTCGCCGTGAAGCTCGGGCGGCGGCCAGCCTTAAACATCCGAATATGGCCACGATCCACTCTCTGGAAGAATCAGATAATATCCTCTGTATTACCATGGAATATGTGGAAGGTAAGACGCTGGCTGAACATATTCCGGAGGGCGGGATGGATCTGGAGACGTTTTTCGCTACCTTTATTCCATTAACGGATGCGCTGGCGCACGCCCATGAACTGGGGTGGACCCACCGGGATCTGAAGCCCGGCAATATCATGTTGTCCAGCGATGGCACCCCGAAGATCCTGGATTTTGGGCTGGCTCGTATTGTTTCCACAGAATCAGACCTCCAGGTCATAGACGGGGAGGTCTCGACCAAGGTCATGACGCCCTTTGATCCCCTGGGTGATCCCTCGGCGATGAGCCAGGGGCGTCAATTGATCGGCACCCCCATGTATATGTCGCCCGAGCAGGCGGAACGTATGGAGACGGACCATCGAACCGATTTATTCAGCCTTGGCGTCGTGATGTATGAAGCGTTAACAGGTCAGCGTCCATTTGAAGGCAGGACGCTTGAATCGATTATTGGGCGTATCGTTGAGGCGACGCCAAAGGCCATAACCGAAATTAAGCCGGTTACCCCCCATCAATTGTGGTGGATTATCCGGAAGTGCCTGGAGAAGAACAGAAAAGAACGCATGCAGACGGCGCGCGAACTCCATAGAGAACTGATCCTCGTTCAGCAGGAGATAGAGGCTGGATTTAGCCTGGTGGATCTCCGTACACTCCCATCGATCCAAACGCCTGCACCTGTCCCACCGCAACCCACACCGTTCTGGCGACGGCCTGCCATGGTGATCATGATCGTTTTTCTGGCGCTTGCACTCGGTGGATGGGGTAGCCGAATGTTCACTTCGACGCCGGACTTGCCGTTACGAAAGTTCCAGCTGCCCCTTGAAGGCCTTATGGCCGCCTACGAAATGCCGACTATTTCGCCTGATGGCACCATGGTCGCCTATACACAGGGCGGCCATCTCTGGATCCGTGATTTGAACCGTGAAACACCCCGACAAATAGAGGATGCAGATGGCGTTCATTTTGTTTTCTGGTCGCCGCAGAGTGACTATGTGGGCTATCTGGTGGAAGACACCGTGCGAAAAAGTGCGGTCAGGGATGGGGCCAGCACAACGGTGCATACCTTTTCACAACGAGTGCTTGAAGCCACATGGGGGGCGGATGATCTAATCATTGCCGAAGTCACGCGGCGCCAGTATAATGAACTCATGGAGGTCTCTGCCGATGGCGGCCCTGCACGAGTCTACTTGACGCCCGACTCAACCGAGGGAGAAGATTCTTTTTTCTCGCCGCGTTTTTTGCCAGATGGCCGAGCTCTTATTTTTGGGATTACCAGCTTAAATGGCGCATCGGAGTTGGTCGTTCAGGATGGCATGGCACGGCACGGAACAGTCTCGTCTCTGATGCGAGCCTTCTCCTGGCCTTTCCGACCTACTCGCCTTCCGGCCATGTGCTCTATCAACGTGGATGGCCCCGTTCTGATGGTATATGGGCGGTCCCTTATGAGGTGTCCGCTTCAAGGGTGACCGGCGCTCCGTTCCTCGTTACCCAACGTGGTATGGCCCCCAGTGTGTCCGTGGATGGTACACTGGTCTTCGGGTCATTTCAAGGGCCAACGAATGTGCAGTTGGTACTTGTAGATCGTCGCGGGGATGTGCAGAATACGATCGGTCAACCCTAGGCGGAAATCGGTCATCTTTCTCTTTCGCCTGATGAGCGTCAGGTCGCTGTTACGGCGACTGTTGAGAAGAATACCGATATCTGGATATACGATATGGGGCATGGGCCACAAGTTCGTCTGACCTATGATCCGGCGCTGGATGCAGGCGGGATCTGGTCTCCTAAAGGCGACTCTTTATTATTTTATTCCGCCAGGAGTGGCGCCGGGGACATTTATCGTCGAACCGCCGACGGCACTGGGGCCGCTTACCAACTCACCTCTGGCAAATTGCAGGAATGGCCTGATTTCTGGTCCCGGGAGATGCTCGGCTATACCATTGACCAGCCCAAGACACGTGGTGATCTCTGGATTATGCCGCAGGCCACGAATGCGTTGCCGACAGCGCTGCGTCAAACACCTTTTCAGGAACATATGCAATCCCTTTCACCCGATGGCCGGCATCTGGCCTATGCATCAGATGAGACCGGCCGTATGGAGATTTATGTGACCCGATTTCCATCTGGTGCGGGAAAATGGCGGGTATCGAGGTTTGGTGGGATGTGGCCCAGGTGGAGCGACCAGGGAGATGAGTTGTTCTACATAGAGGGTGAGGAGTCTTTTTACGTCGTTAGGGATGCGATGATGGCGGTATCGGTTCAGACAGAATCGGAATTTGAGGTGGTTGGTGTCCCTGATCGCTTATTTACAGGGGAAGAGGTCATGCTTGGTAATCGGGTAGGCGGCTTAAGTGGATGGCCGTACGATGTCACCGAGGATGGACAACATTTCGTTATGGTGCAGATCGAGGGGCAGGACAAGGTGACGATACCGATGATTACCGTAGTCGAAAACTGGGTGAAAGAATTCGAATGAGCCCATAGGGAAATTGAGAATTGAGAATGAAATATCGCCTTATATCATTTTCTTATTCATTATTTTGATTTAAAAAAGCGTGGAGTAGACAATGAGCAAAAAAGTAAAAGTGGTCCTTTCCGGTTGCGGTGGGATGTCCAATACCTGGTTCACCGCAGCGAAAACATTTGACGATGTCGAATTGGTCGGCCTGGTAGATATTGTGCCCGAAGCCGCCGAAAGAAGGAAAACGGAACATGGCCTTACCACGGCTGTAATTGGGACGGACCTTGCATCTGTTATACAAGAGACCGGAGCCAACGCGGTGTTTGATGTCTCCATTCCGGAAGCGCATTACGGGACGACCATGACGGCACTTAACAACGGATGCCATATTCTGGGCGAAAAGCCCATGGCCGACACCATGGCGCATGCCAGAGAAATGCTGGATACGGCTATTAAAAGTAATCGGACGTACGCCGTGATCCAGAATCGGCGTTATAACAAGGATATCATCGCCTTTCGAGACCTGGTTCAAAGCGGAGGCATTGGTGACATCAACACAGTCAACACGGATTTCTACATCGGGGCGCACTTCAGCGCAGGTAAGGATACCCTGGATTTTCGAGATCGTATGCTTCATGTGCTTATCCTGGATATGGCCATTCATAGCTTTGATCAGGCCCGTTTTGTCTCCGGAAAGGATCCGGTTTCTGCCTATTGCCATGAATGGAATCCGAAGGGTTCCTGGTACGCCCATGGGGCCTCCGCACACTGTATCTTTGAAATGACCGATGGCGTGGTCTACAATTACCGAGGCAGTTGGTGTGCCGAAGGATTAAATACCACCTGGGAATGCGACTGGCGTGTGATCGGTGATGGCGGCTCAGCTTTATGGGATGGTGCCGCTGCTGTCAAGGCTGAAGCAGTGGATAATTCAGATGGATTCATACCCAAGGGTGTCGCTCTGGATATTCCTGTGCCTGAAGATCTGGAATTTACCGGCCACAGAGGGCTCATGCGTGATTTTATCGATCACATAAACGGTGCTGGTGATGTGCCGCAGACCGTCTGTACCGACAATATAAAAAGTCTGGCGATGGTCCATGCTGCGATAGAAAGTGCGGAAACGGGCACGAAAGTGGCTATTGAGGTTTAAGCGTACAGAGCGCAGGGTCGATGATCAGATGACCGCCTGAGATGAAGGCATCATGCTCGAAATATCAAATCATATCACCATTCCGGATGCCGACATCGAAGTGCAGGCCGTTCGATCTCAAGGTGCAGGCGGGCAGAACGTGAATAAAGTCTCCACGGCTGCCCATCTGCGTTTTGATATCAGGGCCTCCTCGTTGCCCGAGCCGATTAAAGAAAAACTGTTGATGCTGAAAGACCGGCGCATCTCAAATGACGGCGTGATTGTGATTAAAGCTCAGCAGTTCCGAACCCAGGAAAAGAACAGAGCCGCCGCCCTGACTCGGCTGAAAGATTTGATTAAAAGCGTACTTATTACCCGGAAAAAGAGAAAACCGACCAGACCCACCCGGGCGTCCAAGACTAGACGCCTGGAGGGTAAAACCAGGCAAAGCAGGTTGAAAGCTACGAGAAAGAAAGTGGATGATCATTAATTTGTACAAACGTATACTATGCCGAATCACTAACAACTAAGGGGTTAAATACCATGACCGAAACCCACCCTGGCCGCCCGGTCGTCTTTGTCTCGTTGACCGGTGATGAACAGGTCAGAAGCTACGATCTGAATCTCGATTCAGGTGCGCTCAATCTGCGGACGACCAGCGATGTCCATGGCCCGTCAGGCGCACTCTGCCTGCATCCCTCCGGGAAAATCATGTATGTCGCCCATGTTTTATCGACGACGCTGGCGAGTTTTCAACTGGATACAGATTCTGGGGCCCTGACGCTCATCAATAAAGTGGACACAGGCATCGGCATTCCAGCCCATCAGACCACAGACCGTGCCGGACGCTTTCTGCTCACTGCATACTACGGCGGTGGTGGGGTGACAGTTCATCGGCTGGGTGATACCGGTGACATTCAGGATCTCGTGCAGTATATCGACACCGGCGAAAAAGCCCACGCCATTCTCTCCGTATGCGATGACCGGTATATTATTGTGCCTCATGTTTGTCCAACCAACAAGACCTGCCAGTTTCATTTTGATAGTGAAACCGGTCAACTTGCGCCTAATGACCCTGCCGGACTGGCCCCACCCGACGGCGAAACCGGTCCGCGCCATATCTGTTTCCGCCCTCAGGGCGATGTTGCCTATATCGTCAATGAACAGGGTAACACGGTGACCGCCCATCGATTCGATGAAGCCCGTGGGACATTGGAGATCTTCCAGAACATCTCGACCCTACCTGCAGACTATTCGGAAGGCGGGGCCACGGCGCATGTGGAAGTGCATCCAAATGGGAAATGGGCCTATGCATCCAATCGCGGCCACGATAGCATCGTCGGGTTCAACATTGATGCCGCCGGGTCGCTCAGTCCATTCGGCCATGTGTCCGTACCGGCAAGTCCCCGGTCTTTCAACATCGATCCGACGGGTGCGTATCTTTACTGCGCCGGTGAGGGTGCCGATCTTATGACCGCCTACCGTGTAGATCAGAATCATGGGACGTTGCACCCGTTGGCAGATTATGAGGTTGGGAAAGCCCCATTCTGGGTTATGGTTACAAACCTGGGTTAGGTTCAGCATGAAATCAAAATTTACGATAGGCGTATTTGCAGCCATTTTTGATGAAGCGGGCCGGATATTATGTGTGAAGAGAAATTACGGCGACAAAAAATGGACGACCCCCAGCGGGGCGATGGATAGCGGCGAGTCTCCGTTTCAGGCTTTACAGCGAGAGATCAGGAAAGAGTCCGGATATCTGGTCAATCCGTGACCATGCAGCATATAGGGACTTACTGCAATGTCTATAAGAACGATATCGTCCTTTCAATAAAAGCGGAGATTACAGGCAGAGAAGGCTGGGCGCCGGATGGAGAGATATCGCAGGTGGCCTTTTTCCATAGACAGGCATTACCATCTATGAAAAGGACGACGCGGTTAAGAATCCATGATGCCTTCGAAGGAAATATCGGTACACTGAGCGTGGTAGAGCAACCTGCCTGACCATATCCCCTGGCATGTAGCACAACAACCCTTCATGAGCATTTGGATCTCCTTTCATGGGTTACCCGGTAAGGTGGCATTGAGACCAATCCGCCCTGAAAACCAGATAGAGCACATACCCATCCCCAGGTGTAAATTTCTCCATATCAGATATAGGATACAGTCCCTTTTTCTCTACGCTTATTGCCCCGAACTGTGCGTGCATTTTTTGAGAGCCGATATTAATTATGGCAGGGGCTGCTTTGACGGCCAGGCATTCGGGAACAGGTGAGAATAAATACTTTACCGGCCCTTGCTCGACTTCCGTGCTATATTATTTCAAGGCAATTCTGTGAAAACGCCAGTACCCGATGATATTGCTCATCAGAAAGGTGGTCTCCATGAGCACTGCCACTGGGCTGCCTGCCAGAGTGTTGTGGACCATCCACAGGGCCGCGCAGGCCATATAAATGAGACGAACCTGCCGAACAGACTGCTGAAAGTTTCCATAGGTCGCTAAAGAAGCACCAAACATGGCCATGATATCTAGCGGTCGTTCATAGGATGCAGAAAAACCGATCAGGATCAGAACAAGGAACACATACAGCAGCCTTCGGTCGGTGCTGAAAGCCGCTGTGAATACCCGGACGGCCATGATCGTGTAGAGCGTGCCGGCGCCGAACCTTTCGAGCACAAAGAAGTGACCGGCATTGGTCAGCGCTGATCCGCACATCCACAATAGAATGGTCCGCCGCTGTTTACACTGGAAAGAAATGACGCCGCATGCAAAAGCGATACTTGCAATTATTTGGGATAAAAGAAAGTCATTCATCGGGGAAGAGGATCAGGCCCAATGGTTAGATGCGTGGAGGTCGAAAGATAGGACCATTTTCGGACGCCGGTCGATGGGCGTTACCCGGTCATATTTTTGCTTACCTGCCATAATTTCTCGGCGATGGCCAAATCATAAGAATTCCTGGATGAAGCCACCATTTTCCGGTTCTCGAAATACTTCCCACTTACGTCTTTTAAGTCCGGCGAACTGGCCAGATAGAGTGGTGTTCTGGCGCCTCTCTCAGGTGTGCCATACAAAAGCTTTTTCATAAAACTCTGTACCCCACTTGCCCCATGGTAGTCGTTCAGCAATTTCGTCGCCACCACACCCGGATGCAGGCAGTTAACCGTCACCTGCGTATCCTGGATCCGCCGCGCCAGTTCATAGGTGAACAGAACGTTACACAGTTTGGTTTGCGGATAGACCTGCTGTGGATCATAGGATTGTGTGGACTGAAGATCATCGAAGTTGATCGTCGCTGATTTGTGGGAATTAGAGGTAATATTAATAATGCGGGATGGCGCGCTGGCTTTGAGCGTATCCAACAGCAGGTCAGTCAGCAGGAAACCAGCCAGATAATTGACCGCAAACTGGGTCTCCAGATCATCTTCTGTCAGGGTTCGCTGTGGCGGTATCACGCCTGCGTTATTGATCAACACATGCAACGCAGTGTATTCAGCCTTGAATCTTTCAGCGAATTGGCGGATTGACTTTTGCGAAGACAGGTCAGCGATAAACAGGGAGAGGGTGTCGTTTTCACTCTCTTCCTTGATTTCAGCCAGGGCGGCTTCACCCCGGTTCTGGTCTCGGCAAACCATCACGACCGTCGCGCCCATTTGTGATAGCCCGACTGTAATAGCCCGACCGATACCGGCATTAGCACCCGTAACGATACAGGTTTTTCCGCTCATGGAATCATTTGGTATGAGCATTTCCATCGCTCTCTCCCTCTGCAAGTTTTTCCGCTCTTTGGTGCCTCGCTATACGCCTGGCAACAGGGACAATTGGTCTTTGACGGCGTCTGGCAACAGAGATAATGAGACTCCGACATATTCCGGTAGGGCATCAACGATGGCTTGGTATCTCATCAGATACTGCTCACACGCCTGGCGATCCACGTGGGCGAGATGGGCCAATATATCAAGGTCCGGGCTTTCTTTCTCTGCAAGGTATGCCACTTTAAGGCCGCACTCAAAAGCCCGATGAAACTCCAGGCCTTCCTCGGTTGAGGTAAACCCCGATTGGTTCATGTCGGCCAATTGTGTAAGGGATGGATACAGGTCCGCACTTTGCCGCCAGTGCCTCGTAATAGGCTTCACGGTCTTTATTTGATAACCCGAGCTCAAGGACCGGGTTCACCGCCTGTAGCCGTGCTCGCTTCATGATGCACGCCTGAATAGGCCTATGATTCACTTATAAATTAGCTGTTCTAACACGGCGCTTGTGCCAATAAATTGGACGTTGTACGACACCCCCCTTCCGTGTGCCACCAAAGTACAACAACTATCTATGTATCACCAGCAACATTTAAGGCAGAACGCTTTATACTTGTGGTATAGCATATTTGTAGGTCAGACGTCCTGCACTCGGCTGAAGGCACAACAGGCGGTGAGGAAGGCCTGTTGCTGATATTGTTTGAGTGTGTCGGGATTTTTGATCGGCTTATTCTTCACATACGCGGATAGGGCCTGAGAGGCGATCAGCTCGACCCGGACCTTCGATCCGAGCTGAATGAGCCCCTCCATTTTGAATGAAACCGCCCCACCACTAAAATTGCCTTTTTTAGCTCTTTTCTTGATGGCGATGGCGTCTATATCATTATTTTTCAAGAAGGTAGAGAAGGCATCATAGAAGGCCCGAACGGAGTCTTTGGATTCATCGTCTGCCAATTTGATTCTTTTCGGTTCGATATTTCGGAAGGTGATTGTTTCCGTCGCCACATCTATCAAAGCAATGATGGCTTCAGATCCCTTTAATTCAATACCGCAAATGACCATGACCGATACTCCTTCTTGGTAAGGGGATACCAATTGTTGATTTTTTAATTACGGTTTATGATATTCAAGACGTTTATTTTCAATAAGTTGCATAGATTTATATATGGTCTGTCATTGGGCAAATGGTAAAATGAACCAGAGATGACTTCGCCTCTAGTGAAACAGATCTTCATCCCGCATTTTCTTAAGGGCCTCACCCATGGCTTTGATGACGACGGCTATGTCCGCTTCGGTGTGCGAGTAGTTTGTATAGAAGACCGAATAAGGGGCGACCCCTCGTTTCAAAAGTTCACCATGGAAACGGGTGATTAATGTGCTGCTGGCAGGATATTCAAATATGGGCTGGCCTGTGGGCGGCATACCGAAAAAACGTGCCCTAATATCCAGGTTCCGGCAGTGATCGTTAAAGCCATGGTGCAACTGTTTTCCGCGTGCCCAGAGGGTATCGATGACCGGTTCGTCTTCGTAAACCGACAGCACCGCGTTGGCTGCGGCAAGCGCCAGGGTGTCTCCACCGAAAGTAGAGGAAATGGCGGCGTCCTGCACACCCGCCATAATGTCTGCCCGACCAAGGTAACACGCCAGGGGCATGCCGTTTGAGATGCCTTTGGCAAAAACGGATAGATCGGGTGTAACCCCGAAAAACTCCTGAGCTCCTGCTCGTCGTAATCGAAACCCCGTTACAATTTCGTCAAAGATCAAGAGCACATTATGTCGTGCCGTAAGCGCGCGAAGTTCCGGCAGAAAAGTGTGGCCTTTTTCCATGTCGGCATAGTCGCAGGCGATACTCACCGCCGCTATTTGATCACCGTGGGTGTCAAAGGCGTCAATATAAGGTGCGATATCCCCCCACGGTAGGGCGTGATAGGTGTTCCGTGTGGCGTCCGGTACCCCCGGTCGGTTCATGGTGTTGAGCCACCCGTGATATCCGGATGTTATGATACGGTCACGCCCGGTGAAGGCGCGCGAAAGGCGATGGGCAGCAGACATTGCTTCGCCCCCGGTCTTGAGAAAACGGACCTGTTCGGCACAGGGGATAATATCGATCAGGCGTTCCGCGACTTCGACTTCCAAGGGGTGTGCATAGGCAAAGACGATCCCGTTTTCAAGCTGCCTGCGAATGGCTTCGTCAACGGCAGGATAACAATACCCCAGGGTAACGGGGCCCATGCCGTATCGAAAATCGATGTATTCATTACCATCAAGGTCCCATATCCGGCACCCTTTGCCGCGTACAGCATAACAAGGTTCAATGCCGCGCAGGGCTTCACGGGGGGCCTTGGCGTGCGTTTGGGTCGCCATGGGAATACTATGGATGGCCCGGTCGTGTAAGGCCCAGGATCGCTCTACGGTTCTTTTCGACATGGTTTCAGTCCCTTGGATGGATGGCTTGGTGTTGTTTCGCAGAGGCTTTGTACTTCAAGCGAACGTAGAGGCGAGGATCAGCAATGGACGATAACGTAAACACCAATGTCCTCTATATTTTCAGCGAGAAGTGCTTTGAGCTTTACCGACCACGTTTTCCGGGCCTTGTCAATGGATTTAGATGGTTCGTCTATCAATCTCCAGCCGAAATCCTGGAGATCGATCAATGAACCGTCTTTGCAAATAACCCCGGAAAATGTGTATTCTGCTGGTGAATTTCGCACAAATATGGCATGGTTTGACACGTGCTCGGGTTCAGCAGAAAACTTTCCTTTGAGCTCACGATCATCGAAAGGCGCTTCCGTGGGGAAAGACCAGTAGTCCCAGTGATGGGCTTGAATAAATTCAATCCGGTCTTCGTCAAGACGATGCCTCTCCATGGCGTCTTTCAAGGGTTCAGATATAGTTTGGGTCGTACCACCTAATATTACAAGTATAGGTGATTTCATAATTAACCGGGGGGACGTAAAAAAGGATGGCGTCCCTTTAGCACAAGGTCATTCAAAAGGCACGATCAACAAAAGAATCGAGGCGGTGGATATAGGATGTAAAATCTTCCGATACCTCATACGAGCACAGGACCTGCGGCCCCTATGATCATATCGACATAAGTCCATCCGATCAGCCGCGCCTCTTCGATCTCCATAATGGATGAGTAGATATTCAACCGGTCCTGTATCTAATTGGCCCGCCGGTCCATGCCGCACCAGTTGTTCATAAAGCAGGCTACATTGAAGGCATGATTGCCGATGAGGCCTTTTGGATCAATGGCGATCCATCCTCTGTGCTCATTCGAAGGAAATATAATCGAGGTGCAGATCACCAGGGATCAGCATAGTCTTTTGTTTCGTTCATTCCAGGGCCTGCATGATATGTTTTGCTTTATTGACCATGCGAATGGTTGATCGGTGATCACCTAACAGACTCCCGACGCGATCGAGAACTTCCACCCGATCCGCTATCCAGGATGCCCGGTTAAGCCTGCAACCACAGGGCACCCTCATCGGAAAAATGGTTAAGAACGCCCTGGCGGAAGGTATCGGGGATGATTCAATTTTCTGAACCCGACTTCATAGAACGAGTTCCAATTCATCCGGGCCCATTACTTTTTCTCTCCAAACCACCGTTCCCAAAAGCCAGGGGCCTTGGCGGTGGTTCCCCCATCCTTTGTGATATAGGTTGTAAACGACGTATTCCCTATTTGCTCTCCACGCCAGGCCTGGAAGCCCAATTTGTTGGGTTCGAGAGCTTCTCCCTTGATGTTTGACTTCCACATCTGGTTTAAAACGGTATGCCAGACGAAGAGGCCACCGACGTCCTCCACCAGGATACGCTCGGCTTCCCGATACGCATCCATCCGTTTATTATAATCACCAACGATCCCCCCTGCCTGAACGACCTGTTGGTCGAAGCGGTCCTGTTTCCAGGCATGTCGCCCTGAGGATATCCACAGGTTCATCAGGCTACTTGGATCAATGAAATCAGCGCCGAATCGGATGAGACCCAGAGGAAGGCGGTGGCTGTTGATGGCATCCATGAAGATTTTGACTTCCATATTCCGCACCTCCAGGTCGATGCCCAGATTCTGCTTGATCATGGCCTGTATTGCTTCACCGGCATCGTGGACCGGACTCACATCACGCCGAACCCACATCTCCACGCGCGGAAAGCCTATGCCATCGGGGTAGCCCGCTTCAGCCAGGCGTTTACGCGCCAGATCGGGATCGTACGCCTGAGCAGATTTCAAAGCCTCCGGTTCTGCGGCTGGAAACCCGGGTGGCAGCATCGAATAAGCAGGAATGGCAAACCCGTCGAGTGCTGACCGGCAGATGGCCTCCCGGTCGATGGCATGGCTGAAAGCCTGGCGGATTTTTAAGTTATTGAACGGTGGATTGTACGTATCCATGGTGAGGTAATACGTGGCGAAATCAGTATAAGAATGCAATTCCCGGCTCAAGGCTGGATCGGTTTTTATACGGGCGAGTTCCGCGTGATTTGTAATACCGACATGGTCGACCTCATCAGCTTCATAGGAGGCGAGCATAGGGGGTGGTGTGGAGGCGTTGTGGAGTTTGGCGATCAGGGATTCCAGGTAGGGTCTGGCGGCCCCGTGATATTTTGGATTGGCTTTGAGGACGATCCGGTCCGCCTTGGTCCATTCGTCCAGGTAGAATGGGCCACTGGCAATCGAGGTCGCTGCGCTGGTGGACCAGGTGTCGCCGTACTTTTCGATGGCCTGTCGAGGGGACACCCAACTGTCGACTAAGAGGTCCGGGAGGTAGGCGCAGGGATCATCCGTCTCAACCAGAAGCGTGTAATCGTCTATGGCATAGGCACCCAGGGAATCAAGCGGGAGCTGACCTGCGACGATTTTACTCCAATTCTTGATTGGCCGGTAGTACCATTCCACATCATAGGCGTTATCCGGGTCCGCGCCACGCCGGAGGGTATAGACATAATCATGGGCGGTCAACGGACGTCCATCGGAAAACTCGAGGTCCTCACGAAGATAAAAAAACCATCCCAATCCGTCTTCCCTTGCTTCCCAACTGTTTGCGGCCGCCGGAATCAGATTAAAATCTTTGTCGAAGCGGATCAGGGGTTCTGCGATAATACGATGGCCGAAGGTCCCTTTGTAAATCGTCCGGAACCATTCCATATAGGTATGGTCCAGTTGAAACGTACGAATATGCTGCTTCGACGGTGGGGCCGCATCAGGTGGGAGTGTCACGCCGGCGGAGTTGACATACGGCTGGCGCGGCGGGACCTGATCGTCCGCGACCACGTGGACCATAGCATATGAAATGCTGCACCAGATCGCCACCAGGAGTATTATACGATTTCGTCTTTGCATACAGAGAATCTACATGAATGGGCTAGGAGGCGTCAAGGTCGCTAATACTGAAAGTCCTAAAACTTGACCCGAAAGAATATGGCGTACACCACGGGTACCGCGCCTAATGGTGTCCGTTTACTTCATGGAATTTCCTCTCCCCGAGGACACCTATTTCTGCAACGAGGACGGCATCTGCTGGAATAACACCGGGTACGCCCCGTTTCGCGAAGGCCAGATGTGGCGAGATGGGGAGTTTTCGGGTGCCCCCGATGCGCATGCCTTCAATACCGTAGAAAAGGCCAGGGATTAAATGCTCCCGATCAACCCGCAAATCCGGAATGGGCGTTTCACCGTTGTCTTCTAATCGCGCACGGGCCATCAATCTCGAGGGAGATCGCCACTGTACAGCGTCCCCTTTGTTCAGCCACATCTTCAAACGGAAGAGGTAGATCCGTTGCCGTTGGACGACAGGCCCGTTTCCCGGTGTGCCCACAAGTATTTTGATACCAGATCTCATGCTACCTGCACTGCCTAAGCCTTGTTGAGCCCCGCCGTTACTTCTATTTCAAGCTTCATGCGATCGTCAAGCAGACCTGCAACAAACATGGTTGAAGCGGGTCGGGCCCGTCCCAGATATTTTTTGAAGATCGGCCAGCACGGTTCAAAGTCAGACTTGTCTGGAAAGATATAATGGACACGCACAACCTGATCTAAGCTGGAATCCGCTTTATGCAAGGCCGCTTCTATATTCTTAAAACACTGATCGGCTTGTTCAACAGGATCGTCTGATATGGTCATGGTTTCATAATCATAACCTGTCGTGCCTGAGACAAAAACGTACGCTCCATCAACTACAGCGCGTGAATATCCGATTTTTGATTCAAACTCTGACCCACTGGAAATTAATATTCGGCTCATGTTATTTCCTATATATTTAACGAGAGATGAAGGTCACTACTCATGATGCAGGCTCTGAACGGGGTTGGCAACAGCTGCTGTCATGAACTGATAACTCACGGTGATCAAGGTGATTACCAAAGTGCCCAGGCCGACAAGCGTCAGCGGTTGCCATCCTATATCTACCTGATAAGCGAACGTATCCTGCCAGCGTTGCATAATCACATAGGTCGTTGGTGCTGAAAGGGCGCATGCGATACCTACAAGCAGGACATACTCTTTGCAAAATAGATAAATAATACCGAAAACACCCTCCCCGAGTACTTTACGAATGCCTATTTCTCTGGTGCGCTGCTCAGCGAGGTACGCCGTAAGTCCGATAAGCCCCAGGCAGGCAACAATGACCGTCAGAAATGAGAAGCCATTCAGCAACTGTCCGAGGCGAATGTCTCTTTTATAGAATTGATCGACCTCCCCATCCAGAAATCGGTACATGAAAGGGTGATCCGGAGAAAAAGTCCTCCAGGTCTGTTCGATACGCTTGAGGGTGGCAGATACATCGTCGCCTCGCATCTTAACGATCACTTTCCCAAACGAAGGAAGGCGGGATGGTTGTTTGAGTCCAATCATAATCGGATCGATCCGGCGCTTCATGGTGGCATTATGAAAATCTTTCACAACGCCAATGACCCGGCATTGAACGCCCCCCTGTCTGGTCCGCCCCAAGCGCTCAGCCCAACCAAGTTCCAGGGCCAGGGATTCATTAATCAGAACAGCGCCTTCTTGATCGCTTGGCCGGTTTTTATCAAAATTCCGACCTTCAGCCAGGGGTATGTTGAGTGTTTCCAGAAAATCATAATCCACCTGATAGGTCATGAGATACTGGTCTTCAGCGCCTTCGGGTTTGGACGAATTTAAGAAGACATGGGTCCACCCGGGAAATGGCGCTGTGGTTACCTTCTGGACACCGGGCAACTGTAAGAGTTTGTGTTTGAGCGCGTCGTATTGCGGTCCTATCATCTCATCAGGGGTGATAAGCAGGATATTCTCTTTATCAAAACCGAGTTTTGCATCGCGCATATAGTCGAGCTGGTTCCACAGGATCACCGTACTCGCGGTCAGTCCGATGGCGAGGACAAACTGTACAACGGTCAACCCTTTACGCAGGGTAATATTACGCCGTCCGGCATGCATTTGCCCTTTCATGATAACCACCGGCTTGAATGTAGAAATATAAAAGGCCGGCTAACTACCGGCTATGAGGCCGATGAGTATCACAAGCACCGGAAAAGCACCGAACAAACTGGCATCCCATACATAGGCTACCGTCAGGTTGCTATCGACAAATTTTCCTAAGTGAGGGATCAGAAAAGCGGCTGATACGATCGCAATCAGGAAAGCAATCAGGATAAAAAGAATGGATTCACATAAAAATTTATAGATAAGCTGAGACAGGGTCGCCCCGAAAGTTTTTCGGACGCCGACCTCTCGTACCCGATGGACCGCCCGGGCGGTCGCCAGATTCATGTAATTGATACAGCCAATCATCAACAAGACGATTGCAACCGTAGAAAACACATAGAGATAGGGCAATGGCCACGCCGTTCAAACAGCCCCGGCGGATATGCGGAATAGAGATAAATATCCGGTAGATATTCCAGCTCAGTTTTAAGATCCTGTGCGAATCCACCCATATAGCGGTCCAGCTTTTCATCCAGATAGCTCTGCAACGATTCGGCACTATACCCCGGTGCGAGTTCCACATAGGGCAGGGCAGCGCCTTCGGCCCATAACGCAACAACCGGATTAAGCATTTCGAGCGTCACATAGGAAACCACCAGGCCGAATTGCAGATGCGTGTTATCAGGTAAAGGATTAAGAACGCCCGTAACGGTATATCCCGGTTTGCCGTTCAGGGCCACCGGTTTTCCGATCTGATTTTCATCACCGAAGTATTTCTGTGCCAGACTGGAAGAAAGAACGAGGCTGTATGGTTTAGAAAAGGCGGTACCCGGGGTGCCCGACTTCAAAGAGAAATCGAACATCTCAAAAAGCCCTGATTCTGTGTAACATAACCCGGGTTCGCTGAATCGTTCCGAGCCAAATTGTACATTGATCGGGGCATTTGAATAGCGTATGCGCGTAGCCCGAACGACACCGGGAAGGTCTCGAACCAATGGCGGACCGAGTGGGCCCGGCGGCGGAATAGGAATCTCGCCCTTGCTCATGGTCATCTTCGCCGTAATACGATAGATCTGTTCTGCATGAGGATGCATCCGATCATAGGAAAGTTCGTATTTCACAAACCCCATGATCGATAAACAACACGCCAGGCCAATCGACAGTCTGGCCATATTGAATAGCGCATATCCCTTGTGTTTTCGTATATTCCGGAAAGCGATGAGAAGGTAATTTTCAACATCTCTTATCCCCTTCAGTGCCTTCTACTATTTCACCACTTCTTCTATTTGCGCCGCGATCGCTTCGAGCAAGCGTTCCAGGCAGCCCGGTGCCAGAAGAGAGGGTTCTTCCTGGTAGAGTCCTTTGCCATAGCAATCCTCCGGGAGGAGGTAGGCGACCTGTATGCCACAATCAAGCGGGGAGACGATAATTAGCCATTGGGGGAAACGCCGACTCAGCTCGGTCTGGAGTAAATTATAAGGCTCTCCACCACAAGTTACCCAGATCACATTCCCCATGCGATACACCGTGAAATGCATGAGATAACTGTTCTCCGAAGGCAAGTCATTCAGGCGACCTAACCACCGTCGCGCGCGCTCGGCTCTGGCACCATAATCACGGGCGGCTATGGTATCTTCCTGATCGTCCGCCTCTTTTTGACGGGCCTCCCAATCGGCCAGTTCCTGTTCCAGAGCTTCCCGGTCGGGTTTTGGTTTGAGGGGTAATTCGACAGCATGTACACCACCGGTGTACATCTCATTTTCTGCCAACCGTTCCTTAGTGCCAGGCTTGTAGGCCCAGGCCCCCAGGGTCGCACCGGAAATCACGGGCCCTTGATACTGAAAGTCATGCCCTGGGGGGCCCATAGACGTCAGGGTTGACAGGGCTGAAAAGGCCAACTGTTTGCCATTCCGATCTGCTACCGCTGTACGGCCTTGCTGTCCATCCCTGGGCCCGATATCACCGCATGGCCCTTGGAGATAGGTGCAGGTGGCGCCGGTTTCAAGTTCCACTTTCTCTCTCATCGCACCGACGAAATCGGGACTCAGCAGTGTATTTTCCCAGGCCAGGGTTGTGGGATGACACGCATAGTGGACAAAGATGTGGTTGAGAGCCTGATTCTTGTCCGTTACCCGCCCAACGATCACGGGATTGTCTATGGAACTGTCCGGGTTATACCCGGTGACATATCCGTTGAATTCGCTGTCCCAACAGTCCCTGTTGGCTGCCATATCACACCAGCCGACCCCATAGGTGATGGTCATGTCCTGAAGTCTCGGTATTGCTTCCTGACAGGCCTCTGTAAGCTTTTTACCCAATTCATCCAGATAGGGTAAAATCAGGTCCCCGCCAGGCAATTCGAAGCGATTCGGAACATACCATCCCCCCGCGTGGGTGTGTGAGTAGGTGAGGATGATCTGATTTTTAGAGATACCGGATGCATCGCTTATGGTCGCTTTCAAATGCTCGTGTTGTTCTGCCACGAAGCCTACGTGGTCGAGTTGGATACGGATCATCGGGGAAGAAGCTTCCTCAGACTTCATCGATTGGAAAACAAGCACATCGCCCAGGAGCGGCCGATGGATACCTGTGGCCTGATCGTGGCGTGCCGCCCCCCACATCCGATGGTAAATACCGACAGGCGGGGTAATATCGACACGTGCCGTCGAAAATCTTATACGCGAGGTATGGGGGATCATAGGCTTCATTGCTTCGCTCCTGGTTTTATTGGTACGTTGTTTTTCACCGTTTAACTGTATTCATCAGGTAAGAATTTCTGCGACGCGTTTTCGCAATGGGGGGAGCAGCTCGATCTCGAACCACGGATTCCGGTGTAGCCAAAGATTATTTCTCGGACTGGGGTGGGGTAGTGGAATCATGTGCGGGCCATGCGTACGCATGGCCTTCACCAGTTCCGTCAGAGACGAACGTAGATTCTCGAAATGATACGCCTGAGCGTACTGTCCAATGACCAGCGTGACTTCTATATGGGTAAGCTGCTCAAGAAGCTGCTCGCGCCAGGCAGGCGCACACTCGGGTCTTGGCGGCAGGTCGCCTGACCGTCCTGTACCGGGAAAGCAGAAGCCCATCGGTAGAATCGCGATCTGCTCGGGATCATAGAACACCTCACGGGTTATGCCCAACCACTCGCGCAACCGCTGTCCGCTGGCATCATCGAACGGCACCCCAGAGATATGTACCTTTTTACCTGGTGCCTGGCCGGCAATCAGTATTTTGGCCATCGGGTGCATTTGAAGGACAGGCCGAGGACCGAGCGGCAAGTGCGCCTCACAGATGGTGCAGGCACGAACCTCGGTAAGCAAGGCCGAAAATGAGGTCATAGCCCGCGTTTCTCGGAGATCGTTACATCGTCCGGGGTAACCCCTACCGTATATGAGGTTTGGCTCATGTCCATCGTCCAGCCTGTACCGGTTGGCTGCCAAGGGACAGGGGATTGGGTAGGTGGAAAGACCGCGAAAAGGCTTAATAGAGTGCAGGTCTGGCTGGTCAGACTGGCTTCAATATAACTTTCGTGTCTATCTTCGAACGTATCGCCTAAACGGCCCTTGTTGAATGGGGGCAGGTAGGCATGCTCACGACGTTCTATGGCAAATTCTTCTCCCTGGATACAAACGACTCGGGCACTCATATGTACGCCGTTTGAGAGGACCTTAAAGTTGCCCATAGCGTCTGGTGCCGCTTTATCGATGGTATGCCAGCGAAGCGAAATTGGCTGCGGTTCTATAAGACGCGCTGTATCAAGAACCGCGATGATGCCCGATGTATGATGAGCAACCTTCCGGCGAATAGCAAGCACCCCGTCATAACAATCGGTTAGATCAATCAACCAGGTACCCCCTTGGTCGTCAAAGTCGGCAGAAAGTATTTCGGCACGGCGTGCCTCGCCGGTGGCCATCTCCTGTTCGTTGAACATGAAGATGTTATGTCCTGCAACCCCGGCATTATAGTACTGGTAGCGATTCTCTCCGAAGAAGTCTGCCGGATACATAGGCGGTGAGCCGAGATCTACGATCAGACGCTCGCCGTAGCCATCGATACAGATCTGGCCGGCGTCATGGTGTCCGTGCCCCTCCGAACCATGTCCCGCTTTGCCAAAGACCACCGTAGCCGATTTATCCGCGTGCCAGTCTGTCCGGCTGCTGATACATCCGCTATGTCCGGGAAACGCCCGGCCTTTCGGTAACCGGTCATCTGGAGGCTGGGTTACGACTGTCTCATCATACCATAGCAGTTCGAACGGGTTAACGCGCGATGGATCTTTCTGGCCATAAGTTAGATAATACCATTGGATCAGAGGGTCACGGGTCGCGGCGGCGACAGCAGCGAAGTAATCCGCGCCTGGTGGAGTATCGACATTTATATCACCGAAAGCGGCTATACGTCCTGGTGGGGCGGTCATCGATAGATACCACAGACAGGTATTCGGAAAGGGATGGTTGGCCAGCAGATTTTCCGTTCCCTGGGTATAATAGCGATGGATGGAAAAATAAATCACCGGCAGCCGGGTCGCGGCCGCATAGGATACATTTTCATTAAACTCGCCTTCATCGCCATAGACAGACCGATAGGACAGCATACGCTCATGGGCCAATTCGATCAGGCGTCCGGAAGCCGGGTGGTCTCCTCCCAGCGCCATCCCGGCGACCCCGAGGCCGCCCACGATACAGGTTTGCCAGTTGTTAACCCGGGTAAAATACCAGGCATTTTCTTTTGCCAATTGAAGATAGCGTTGTATTCCACAACGATCGATGCCCTCGATAATGAAGCTTCGCTCTGAATCCGTAAGCTGTGGATAAAGCCAGTCATAGGCCAACGCCACGGCTTGCGATAGCTGGCCGGTCCTTAAGTCTGCGGTGACCTCGTGATGGGCCAGGTCACGCCATTCCGGCCAATATACCGGATTGAACAGGGCCTCCATCTGCTGAAGGGCATCCTCCCGATACCGGGATTCATTGGTTATTAAAGCCGCCAGCGCACCAGCCATGATACGATCCGCAGCGGCCTGAACGATGACGTAATCCGGGTTGGCATGTTTGGCCATCAGAGGCGAACGGCCGGGGATCATATCTGTCGGTACATAAGGCGAGATAGCCGTCCACGCCTCTACGGCATGGAGTAATCGAAGCCATAATATCCGAGCGTGGCCATGCTGCACGGCCGATCGCACATCATGAACCGATCGCAGGCCGGGACTGGGGGTAGCGGTGATGAGTAAGTTTGGGCGCATGAGTAAGTTTGGGCGTACGAGTGAAAGGTGCGCCACACAGCGGTCGCTGGAGGCCATAGGGATCAGCCATAGTGAATGGGTAAGTTGGCACAGGATTTTTACATGTCAACGACTTTCTCTTATAACGGGACTTGACAGCAGACGAAGCGCATTCTAAAATGTTATTTATGAAATATTCGATTACGTTTTAACCAGGCATCGTATGCCGTTTTTTGCTTTATCCTATAAAAACCATATCAAAAGGAAATATAGATGCCCTTGAAATTCGCCTATCTTGGGGTTTGGCATAGTCATGCGGTTATGCACGTACGGGAAGCGGCACAACGTCCGGAGGAGTTTCAGCTTGTCGGGCTCTTCGAGCCGCACCAGGATGTGCGGGAGCAAAAGCTGAGTCAGTGGGCTGAATACATGCCGGATATCCCTGTTTTCGATTCTGCCAACGACGTCCTATCCAGTGAGGCGGATGCCGTGATTATCGAAGGGCGCATCATGCAAAACCTGGATTATGCGGAACAGGCGTTGGAGGCAGGAAAGCATGTATTAATGGAAAAACCGGCCGGGGTGGACCTGGCACACCTGGAGCGGGTACATCTCCTGGCAAACAGTAAGGGGCTTCATCTCCAGATGGCCTATATGTGGCGGTATAATCCGGCTTTGCACGAAATGATCCGGTTGGTAAAAGCCGGGGCTCTGGGTGATATTTTTTACTATAGAGGGCACATCCCCAAATCAAAATCCTTTCATCCGCAAATAGCGAAGGACCTCGGGGTTTATAAGGGCGGGATCTATTTCGAGATGGCGGGCCATCTTGTCGATCTGATGGTGACCCTTATGGGAGAACCGCCACGTGCTCAGTCGATCCTCGGTCAGCATTACGGGGACCGAAAATATGTAGATAACGCCGTGGTTCTGCATGAGTTCGTCAACGGTATGGGGACCATTGAGACCTCAGCCATGCATGTTGAAAGTGGGCGTACAAGGCGTATTGAAGTCTATGGTACGGGGGGTACGGCTATTCACACCTCGATTGGCTCGCCGAATCTCTCCCTCTGTCTTGAAGAAGCCCGTGAAGGGTATTCAGTCGGCTGGCAGGATCTGAGCTTTCCCACGACGGCGGATTCCCCCTCATTGTTACGTGAACTGGCCGCGTGTATACGAGGCGACAAAGCGCCGGACTACAATCTGGCACACGATATGGCGGTACAGCGTACCTTGTTTGCCGGTTGTGGTATTCCGGATGGGCATGCCTTGAGAGGGCTCAGAGGGCTGGAGCCATAAATCCGCGTACGCCTCATCTTTTCAAAGAAAGATCTTGACAGGAAACGGTTTGGGGTGTATCTTAGAAAATCTAAACGGCGCGGGGTGGAGCAGTCTGGTAGCTCGTTGGGCTCATAACCCAAAGGTCGGAGGTTCAAATCCTCCCCCCGCTATAAAGTGAAAAAGCCCATCAGCGATTGCGTTGATGGGCTTTTTCACTTTCATAAGTACACGACAAAAATTGTTTTCTACTTTGTTATCCCCTATAAGCGTAGTTCTTTCGCGCTTATAGCCTACAGGGATGACAACCTTTCAACTTTTGTGGTGTACTATGATTTCATTTACTTACTGATGTTACGCAGTGCCCCTTTTATCGCCCGTAAAACGGGCTCCTACCAACCAAGATGCCTATATAACCCGGTAAGAGCTCGCTCCTGCGAGCGATCAGTAAGGTAAAATTCACCAACTGCGTAACATCATTTAATAAATATCTTCAGCGACTACGTAACCTCAGTAAATAATACGCCTGAAATCATCATCTCTCCTTAAATCTAACGTTTTTGTTCTTGGCACTTGGCACAGCCCTGGGCTTTCGGATTTAACTCAAGTCGCCCTTCCTCAATCGGACATCCACATTCAGTACAGATCCCATACCCCCCTTTTTGAATGCGTTCTAACGCATCCGCAATCTGAGCCTGATGTTCTGAAATTTTCTCATTCGTGGCCTCCCCCTGTTCGTTGAATAACAGAGGGACGGATTCGAGTAGCTTACGCATTTCAAGTAGTTCTTTCCTGAAATGCTCCATATCGAGCACCATATCTCTATCCTCCTCGGACATTGAATGGCTTATTTTAGATGAGATCCAAACATCATCTGTCGCAATCCCTGTGCCACTGAGAAGAGGGTTTTCATTATAGTATGGGATCACCTGTAAATAGGGTGATTTGGTCTTTTAGACGGGGCGTGGCAGATAGACGACTTGGCAGGTGGTGTGGTTCGGTGGGGTATTCTTGATCTATCCGGTGGGGTATTAGTACCTCAGTTTTGTGATGAGGTCGGTGATGGGCAGGCACCGCTCCTGAACCCGCCCCCTATCCTGATGGATACCTCGGTTAGGGTAAGGATTCAAGCGATCTCATTCTTCAGCGCCCTTTTCCCGCAGACACTGAGCGATCTCCGTATGATCCTTGCTCGTCGCCCACATCAAGGCCGTCCAACCATCCGAGTCCTTCACTTTCAGGTCAGCAGCCTTATCCAGCAGGGACCGGGCAATGTCTGTATGGCCTTTGTCAGCTGCTGTTATCAGGACGGTACGGCCAGACGGGTCTTCATCATTTACATCGGCACCTCTGCCTAACAAGAAGCTGGCAATGTCTGAATGGCCCTGCTCAACAGACCACATGAGCAGGCTCTTGCCGTTATCCGTCCAATTCGGGTCTGCTCCTTTGAGGATTAACTTTTCTACGTCAGTCGCATTATTGTTCTTTACTGCCGAGGTTGATTTTCTGTCGCTCCACCAGCCCATTATGTGCTCCTATCCAGGGTGTCACACGCCACGCAGCACCTATGCGCAAGCCCGTGATCGATGTTCTGTCTTAAGACCTTCGTTTTCTGTAATCCGCTGTGTTTTACAAATGCTGCCGATGGCCTGTTCAGGGGTGTTGTAGATTTCGAAAACGGCATCCAATCCGGTCGCCTGTAACAGCCTGAGGGTTCGTTCTGAAATGCGAGCTAACCGCATTTCCCCATTTGCTGCATGAATGATATTCCAGGCCGCGACCAGGGCGCCCAGTCCAGCAGCATCCACGTGGTGTTCTTTTTTTAGATCCATCACAAAGTGCCTGTATCCTTGTTCGAGTAAATCTTTCAACCGGTTGGTCCATAGCACCTTATGGCTGATATCTCCCTCTAACGCTACGATCAGGCACTGATCCTTGGCTAATGCATTATTGATTTTCATGGCTGGTCTCCGTGGTTTTCGGCCTAGCTATTTGCACGTCTCGTATATATATGGGACTGATTAAACGTGCAAAATGTTGTCAGGAGACTGAAAAATTATAAATCAGGTAGATTTTGATGATGACTGGGCTCAACGTGGGAGCATTAATACGATGGGCAAGTCAAAGGCCGATACCGAGGGCAAAGATGCCGAAACGGCGGGGAAGCGTTTATTGAATCACAATGTGAGTAAGCCACTGGTATAATTGCCAACGGGCGACCTTAGATGTCGTCGGTGTCGTGACGCCAGGCGGCGTGATCTCGGCGGTGGTCATGACATGGAAGCTGTCGGGTGCTGCCGCGTTGATAGCGAACCAGTAGAAGCTGTCGGGGATGCCCATTTAGCTGTAATACGTCAAAAAGGGCTGATGAAGGGTACTGGAGATCAGCAAGTCGCTGTCGCGTGTGGTGCTGGCTTCCCAGGAATGTACCGCAATAAGGCCTGATACCAAGGTGACACTGGGGCCGCTGATCGTCCGTGTCGTCCAGGCCAGGAACAGATCTGTCCCTCCTGAGGCAATGAACCCCCCTGCGGGAAGCACGGTAGCCAGGTTATTGCTGCGTATGGCACGCCCGATAGCAAAGGAGGCGTCGGCATCCAGCGTCCCCGGTACGTTTTTCAAAATGACCGTAGTGACCCCGGGGTTAGTGGCCAGGGTGCTAAAAAAAAGGGCCGATGAATTCGTTTTGATGCGGCCTTCGATGGTCATATCCGTACCGCTTACCGTAAACTGAGCATCAAAATTGGATAAGGTCGGGATCTGTACCGTCGGGGTAGGCGTCGGATCTGTGGTGGTACTCGAATTGGTGGGATTTTTTTGCAGGCTACTCCGAGCACGAGCAGGCATACCATGTATAATATAGCGAAGCGAGGCATGGCATGGCCATCTCCTTATATAAAATATGAAAACCAGGGTCATATAATGTATAATAAATATATCAAAAAAATGGAATCACACGAGGTTGAAGAAACCCCGCAGCAAGCTACGTGGAATCTCGAAAGTATGGAACTTCGTCTGTGACGAGGAACTATTTGGAAGCCCGCTCGCATACCCGCGCACCAAGGTGCGCGGGTATGCGCTTTGCTACTCTTTTCAATTACTCATTTCATGAAGAGACCTGTGCTTGCAGTACGTTTATATTTCAAGGTAGGCCTCCACGCCGTGCACGGCGCTTGCTGCAAGGCGTCTTTATTTTGTGGAGCAGGGCATTGATTGGGGGGATTGGTGAGTGTCGATTTTGATTGATATAAAAACCTTGACACCTGGGGGGGGCGACTTTAAAATTTCTCTATCCGGTTGACCCTTTTGGCCACGGAATTTCCTGTACCATTTCTACTGCCCCATCACCCTTTGCCGATCCGAGTAAACATGTCTGAAGAACCCGAAATGCCTGAAAAAGAAGAAGCACAGCATCTAAGCCGTCCAACCGTCTCCGCGTTGGATGAGATCCTGGGGAAGCCTTTTAAAGTGCTGGATGATGGTTTTATTCGAGTGGTTGATTATATGGGGACGGATGCCTCGATTGTGCAGGCTGCCCGAGTATCCTATGGCGAAGGGACCAAAAAAGTCAGCCAGGATCGGGTCTTAATCCGGTATCTCATGCGCCATCGTCATACGACGCCCCTGGAGATGTGCGAGATGAAGTTCCATGTTCGTGTCCCTATGGACTGCTGGCGGCAATGGATACGTCATAGAACATCCTCTACGAATGAATATAGCACGCGCTATTCGTTGGCGATAGATGGCACACAGACGACATCACCTTCTGAATGGCGTTCGCAGGCGGAGAGCAACCGGCAGGGTAGTGGGGGATTTATTGACGAAACTCAGGGCAAATATTTTACGGAAAAAGAACGGGAACTACAACAGCTTTCGCGGGATTATTACGAAGAGCGTATCGAAGCCGGCGTGGCCAGAGAGCAAGCGCGAAAAGATCTGCCTTTATCGACGTATACGGAAGCCTACTGGAAAACCAATTTACATAATCTGTTACATTTTCTACACCTGCGTATGGACGAGCATGCCCAGTGGGAAATTCGGCAATATGCGTTGACGATGGGCCATGAAATCGTGGCACGCTGGTGTCCCTTTGCCTGGCAGGCTTTCCTGGATTATCGGGTTAATGCCATGCAATTGACCAGCCTGGATCGTGAGATTATTCAGGCGATTCAAGGTGGTGGTGATCAAGCGGTTACAAACCTCGCCGTTAAGTACCGGTTTATCTCTAAAGATGGCCGCTTGCTCCGCAGCCGCGAGCGTGATGAGCTGGAGGTTAAGCTTCAGCAGTTGAATATCCCCATTCCGTCCTGGGTAGCGTGATGAAGGATGGCAGGATGGCAGGACCATGTACAGTACATTATTCTCATGATCCCCCTCCCTCATTGAATTAAATCCATGCCTGACCTACCCGACACCTCCACCCCCGCCTTCCACTACCGATGGTCCTGGATGTTTCAGGCGCCTCCGGAGCAAGTCTGGCCGCTGGCATCCGATACCCATCGATTCAACGAAGCGACCGGCCTTCCGAATACCCAGGTCACCGAGACGCCCGACCCCGACGGCGGTTCGAGACGCACCATGCAATTCCGGCGTTTCGGAATACCTGTCACCTGGGATGAGCAGCCTTTTGAATGGATGCAACCAACATCTTTCGGCGTGTTGCGGGTCTACCATCGTGGTCCGGTCGCCTGGATGCAGGTCCAGGTCTCTCTAACGCTGCAGGCCGGTGGCGGCACCCAACTGACCTACGAAATTATGATTCAGCCGGCCAATCTTTCAGGCTACCTGGCGATTCCGATTCAGGTCGGTTGGATTAGTCGTCGTGCTTTCGACCGAGTTTTTCGTCAGATGGATGCCGCTTTGCAGGAGCAGGTGCGACACCGCGCCGCTTTTCCGCTGGCGATAACCCCGTTACAACCTTCCGCCGCGGCCCGGATAAGGGCCATTGCGCAACAATTGAAAGAAGCGGATCACGATCCGGACCTTGTTGGGAAACTTGTACAATATATCCGTGAGGCCCAGGACGCCGATCTGATGCGTATTCGACCCTTTGCCCTGGCGGACGATTGGGGCGCTGATCGATATCATTTGCTGGCGTTGTGTCTGCAAGCCGCCCGATTTGGTCTCCTTGATGTCAGTTGGGATCTGCTCTGCCCGGAATGCCGGGGCGCCAAGTCTACGGCACCGACCTTGGCCAATATCGAACGCCATGTCCATTGCGACTCCTGTAATATCGACTACGAAGTGGATTTCGATCACCATATCGAATTAACCTTTCACCCGAACCCGGGCATTAAACCCGTAGAACGGATGGTCTATTGTGTCGGCGGCCCGCAGAATACGCCGCATATTTTTGTACAGCAAGTGCTGCGGCCGCAGAGTACAAAGTCATTCGAGGTACGTCTGGACGCCGGTCGGTACCGGATCAGAGGACCGCGTATACCGGGCCGATTTGAACAGGTCATGGCGGGAGAGGAAGCCGGCGGCACAGCAAGTACCATAGTAACGGTGACCCCATCCCCTAGTGATGCCCAGGTACACATGCTCATCGATGACGATGGTATTCACCCGGCTGAAGCCCTTCTTACAGCGGGTATGATCGAGTTCGTCCTGGAGAATAAAACAACGATCGACCAGATTGTAATTCTTGAAGAGACCACCTGGTCGGATCAGGCGGCAACCGCCGCCCAGGTCACCACACTTCAATCCTTTCAGGATCTGTTTTCCAGCGAAGTGCTTCGCCCCATGGAGCAGATCACCGTCACCAACCTGACCATATTATTTACCGATCTGAAGGGATCTACGGCCATGTATCACGAGGTGGGTGATGCACCGGCCTTCGGCAGGGTCATGGATCATTTTTCGGTCCTTCGGGAATGTGTCCGCGCCCATCATGGCAGTATCATTAAAACGATCGGCGACGCCGTCATGGCGGCGTTTGTCGATCCGGCAGCCGGGGTGGCGGCGGCGGTAGATATGATGCAGAACGTCACAGCTTCTAATACCGATGAGGCCTCACCTCTATGCATCAAAATCGGCCTGCACACAGGGTCCTGTATCGCCATTAATCAGAACGACAGACTGGACTATTTCGGTTCAACCGTCAATATCGCCGCTCGCATTGAAGGGCAAAGCAAAGGAGACGAAGTGGTTGTGTCCGACGCGGTCATGTCCGATGTCGGGGTAAAACAGTTCTTAGCGGATGGGGCGTTGTCCGTCACCGCCTGTACCGCCGACCTGAAAGGTTTTCAGGCATCATTTCAGTTGTACCGTATCACATTACGAAACCCAAAGGAAACCACATGACGCAGGCTGAACCGTCCCCCGTATCCCGGACCTTGAAAATTACCGATCCAAATAAGAAAAAACAGATCCGTCAGGTATTGGAGGACCTCGGCCCTACGGATCGAAAAGACGCCCAGTATTGCGACTACGTCTTTGTCTTCGAGGACAAACCGGAACGCCTGGTCATCAAGCAATATGAAAAAGGGTCCCTGTTAATCCAGGGCAAAGCGGCCCATTTATTTCAGGTTATTTCTCAACTGATCGCTCCTTTTCTTTCGACGAATGACCAGGCGGCGCTGCTCAATAAAGAAACCGTCGGTCAGGCGAAGGACCCGCAATCGGTCCCTTTGCCTCATATTGGCACAGACGAATCGGGTAAGGGAGATTATTTCGGGCCGATGGTCGTCGCTGGGGTTATGGTGGAGGAGGCGACCAGACCAAAGCTGATGACCCTGGGGATTCGGGATTCAAAAAAGCTGACCGACGCCAAGAGTCGGGAACTGGCTGCTAAAATCCGTACCCTCTGTGTGCAACGCTACTATGAGGTGGTCCTCCCGCCGGAACGATACAATGCGTTGTATGCTGATTTCAAGAAGGAAGGTAAAAATCTGAACCATATGCTGGCCTGGGGGCATGCCCGCGCTATAGAAAGTCTACTCGATTATGCGGCGTGTAAATGGGCGGTGGCGGACCAGTTTGGTAATGAACGGTATATTCAATCCCGGCTGACGAAAAAGAGCAGCGGCCTCACGCTGATTCAGGAGCATAAAGGCGAACGGTTTCTGGCGGTCGCCGCGGCGTCCATCCTGGCCCGGGATCGATTTCTGGATTATATGGACCGGTTGTCACGGACCTATGAGATCACCTTGCCCAAAGGCGCCTCCCATATTGTTGTTGATGTGGGTAAACAATTCGTGGCAAAGCATGGGCCGGAGCATTTGGGCGAGGTCGCGAAGTTGCATCATAAGACGACCGAGAAGATTATTTAACTCAAGTTGCTCGTTGATCCACAATGCGTCGTCTCCCCGGCGGAAGCCGGGGTCCAGTGTCTTTTGACTCAGTAAGTTCGACTAGCAATTTGGGTTATTTAGCGTTTCATAAGTGAAGCTACGAGATCACGAAGCTACGCCTCCTGCAGGGATCGCCGTGACCGTTGGCAGGTGACGACCAGGGTACGATAAAAAGCCGTGTTGAAATTTAATTCGGCTATCATACAACCTTTCCCCCGGCCATACTCACTAACCTGCTGAGTATGCTCAAACAAATTCTCTCTTCGCGCAAAGGCCGGCAACTGGTCCAGAGTTTTTCGACCGGCGTGGCGAACAGGCGTTCCATGCCCTGTATCAGCGCTATACCCCGGCATTGTATCAGTTTACCTTGCGTATGGTCGGATGGTGTCCGCAGGACACCGAAGACGTGGTACAGGACACCTGGGTTCGGGCGGTTGAACAGCTGGCTGAGTTCCGGTGGCAGTCTGCGTTCCGTACCTGGTTGACGGCTATCGCCATTAATCGGTGCAGAGAACTGTTGCGGCGTAAGGCCCGTAAACCCGACGAGGCCATCCAGCCGGAATCCATCCAGCAGAATCGTATCGAACATATCGATGTAGAGCGGGCCATCGCTGCCCTGCCGACCGGTTACAGGATGGTCCTGGTCCTACACGATTTTGAAGGATATAAACACGAAGAGATCGGTCAGTTGCTGGATATTAATGCGGGCCCCTTCAAAAGTCAGCGGTACCATGCCCGGCGTGCTGTACGCCGCGTTTTGCAGGCACCGGAAACCCGGCAAACGTATTCGGAGAACCAAGCATGACGGATGATCGGGATACATCCCCCTACGAACCTGAACCGACAGACTATACGCGGCTCCCACAACGCCTGACCCGCCGTCGGCGCTTGCCCATCGTATTGTGGGGATGTTAAAAGAAAAATCCTTATTGCATCCACCCTCGAGCCCATTACCCTGGCGGACCTGACCGCTTCTTGGCCTGGCTATGGCTACGGCTGTGCTGCTCGCTGTGGCGGGTTATCAGATCGGTATTCGGTAGACGATCTCATCCCCGCCAGCCGTCTTCCACCGCGATGACTTTTGCGTTGTTTTTGTATAACGAAACGGCTGTCGCGCCGCAGGGCTATCCTGAAAATCCCCTGAGCGTGTATCAGAAATGGCGTACAGATTTACAAGGAAAAGGGGTTGACCTGATCGGCGAACCCCTGATGGAGGGCGGTGTCGTTCCATATCTGAAGGACGATAAGCTGGAGATGCTGGCCTTTGAAGACTGGGACCTGGCCATGGCGGGCTATTTTATTTTTGAGGCAGAGCGTTATGAGGCCGCGCTCGAAATCGCTTCAACCAATCCGCATCTGAAATTTGGCGGGTCCGTCGTTTTACGAGAGATCGACCGGCTGCGATGAGCCCCTGCGAGAAATAAGGACCCCGATGGTGGGCGCGTCGGACCCAAAAGGTTCAGGACGGTTTTGAATGGTGCGGGCGCCCCATCATTCAAATGTATTAACCGCGAGGTTTACGACGGGCATACCCGGTTCACCAGATCGAGAAAATCTTGTACGATAAGGGCCTGGTCGTTCTCCTTAGACCTCTTACCTGAAAATGAAATTGTTTTACTTTCGATTAAAGATTATTATCTCCTCGATGTTTAGGTTGCCTTTATCAACCAGCTTGGAGGAGATGCCCGATGCGTAGCTTTGAACAGGTCAAAACCCAATCAGCGGACGATTTTTAAGAGATGTGGGGATCAGTTTATCGTCCTTTGAGATTCATCTGGCCAAAGTGTCCGCCTATATAGAGGCTGAACGAGACCGGTATCCGATGAAGAAACGAAGGTAATAAATCCCCGTGTTGTTTTAATGGGGGCCGCGCTATTGACCGTATTCAGCGCTCTGCTCTTCTTATTCGTACCTTTACCTCGTGGTTACTATCCTGAATTCATTGTTCAACGACCGGAGGAATTTATTCCGGCCCTTTTCTTTTTATTCACCCTGATTGGCTACCTATATAAAGGCCTCTGGAAACGGGATATCGTAGAGCACTGGCTGGTGATGTCTTTACTGGTAGGCAGCGTGAGCCAGATCTTGGTCATGCCTTGCTCATCCAATCTGTTCGATATGTCGTTCGACCTGGCCCATGGCCTGAAAATAATCAGCTATATTATGATTCTAACGGGTCTTCTTGTCAGTATGCATTTGTTGTTCCGGCAGGCGGAAGATAGTGTGGAAGAAATCAAACATGCGAACCTGACCCTTTCCCGAGAAATTGTGGAAGGTAAGGTGACGGAACACGCACTGCAACAGAATAAAAACCTGTTAAATACAGCAGAAGCGATCGTTCACCTGGGCAGCTGGGAGAGGAATATTAAAACCGGTGAAGAAACGTGGTCCGATGAACAATGGCGAATTTTCGGATACGAGCCGAATACCGTAACCCCTAAATATGAAATATTTCTGAATGCCCTCCACCCGGATGATCGCGAGCGTGTGCTGGAAACGATTCAGAATACGATGGAACATGATACCCCATATGATATTGCATTTAAAATCAGGAGACCGGATGGAAAAATACGATTCTGCCAGGCAACAGGTATCGTATATCGGGATGCAGATGGACTACCGGAGCGAATGATCGGTACGGTACTTGACATCACAGATCATAAACAGACCGAGCAAAATCTGGTCGAAAAGCAACGGCTTCTGGATGCATTTCATCATATCGGTGAGGCGACCATCGCCACGTTTGAGATTGATCAGATCCAAAATATCCTGGTTAAAGAGATCGTACAGGCGGGCATATTCAGAAGCCTGACCATGGCAATCATCGACCACCAACAGCGCACGGTTTGTGTGGTCAAAACACTGGTGCGTCGCTCAGTAGGGATTGTCGATATAAGCGAAGAAACGGATTTAACCTATCATCTGGATGATACGAATATCATAGCAGAGACCGCCCGCCTGGGAGAAATGCAGGTCGTCGAGGGTTGGGATGATCGGTTAGACATCAACATCGATGGACCGGGTCAAGAATACCAGGACAAAGTATTTTATTCCCGTTATTCACAATAAGAGGACATGTGCGGTGCTGGCAACTGGAAGCACCCGGCAAGAAAAGGGTGAAACATTGAAACGCATCGAAACGATGCAACCCTTATTAAATCTGGTGGCCATAGAACTGGAGCAAGCCCGATTATATGAGGAGAGCAGGGAATATACCAATAAGCTGGCTGAAATCAACGTAGCCCTGCAAGAAAGCGAAAACCGATTTCGTAGTATCTTCGACAACGCAGCGATTGGCATTACGCTGGTTCATCCGGATACCGGAGCCTGGATAAAGGTCAATCCCGCTTTTTGCCGTATTGTGGGTTATTCAGAAGAAGAGTTGCTGTCCCGGACACATATGGAGATCACGCCGACCGAGGACTTAGAGGCGCAGAAAGACCGGTTCGAGCGGTATAGATCCGGCGAATTCGAAAGGTTCGAACCGGAGAAACGATACATCCGGAAGGATGGTTCGATTGTCTGGGTTCATTTGACTGGCAGTCTGGTCTATAATGAAGCGGAGAAACCGACCTACTCTATTTTGGGCGTAAAAGATATTACTGGTCAGAAAAAAGCAGAGGCTGCGCTTGACCAGGCCTATCATCGTGAAGAAGCCATAAGCCGTATCCGAGAACATGTCCTGGCCATGCGGCATGTAGATGAGCTATTCGTTGGATCATGAATGGAAAGAGTCCTTAATCGCACTTGGCGTTCCTATGCATAGCGTATCATTGCAAATTCCGGGAAAAGATACAGGCTATTTTATATCCAACCAATTCATACCTGATTCCGAGAGCCGGACGCCCCGTCAAGAACTGGTCACGGATTATCCCTGGGTGCAGAAAGTCTGGGAGACCGGTCAACCCGACCTTGTGACCCGGCATGATATTGATACCTATTACCCCCAATGTGCCGCGATGGTACAATGTATCCTGGGGATACCGCTCCCGGGCATGAAAGGATCGATTGGCCTTAATAGTGTAGAACCAGATGCGTTCGACCAGGAGGACATACGGCATGTTCATCTATTTGCTGGTTTGATCAGCGAAGGTCTTCTTCGCGTCCAGGATTTCGATACGCTTGAAAAACAAGCGCAAAGCCTGAGCGCGTCCAATAAAGAACTGGAACAATTCGCCTATGTGGCGTCCCATGATCTGCAGGAGCCGTTGCGGATGGTGGTCAGCTACATGCAACTGCTTGAACGGCGATATAAGGAAAGCCTGGATGATACCGCTGGTGAATTTATCGATTTTGCGGTTGACGGTGCCAAGCGAATGCAGACCCTGACCAACGATCTATTGACCTATTCCCGTGTGGGAACTCGGGAAAAAGCATTTAATCCGATATACAGAATTCAATCATAGATGCGCTATAAGTGTCTGGACTTTTCTGGCATGACCCTTGTGAAGTTCTACATGTCGTCGTAGATTAACGAATGACTTAAACCTGTAAGGCCTCCATTGGAGAGATCAATGAGTAATCATGCTGATGGAAAGGATGAGTGGCTATAATCTGGCTCGACAATTAGGCCAATACCATCCGGGCATTAAAGTTATCTATATGTCCGGTTATATGGGGTCGGATCTAATCCGATATGGTATTGATACGGCAAATATTTCTTTGATTCAGAAACCTTTTAAACCCCATCATATTACCGAAACTATTGAAGCCGTTCTGACCTCCTCATAAGATGCCTTTCTTCGCTTAAATCTATTGTGTTCCTTCCGCACATCCACTATTATATTTGTCGATTGGTTGATTTGATGGTTATTCATAGAATCAGCCAATCAATCTACCAACCAACCAACCAACCAACAAATACTTATTCTCCTGGAGTTACCTATGCCTGTAGTACCTTTCGACGTCTTAAACGCGCTCAGCCATTCTATTTTCAGCGCCACCGGCATACCGGAGGAGGATGCGCGTATCCTAGCCGACCACTTAACGACCAGTAACCTGCTGGGACATGATTCACACGGCGTCTGGTTCATGTCGCATTATGTGCCTTCCCTAAAGAAAAAATATACACGCTGGGAAGATCATACCGTCACCAAGGAACAACCGGCGTTTGTCTTGATCGATGGCGGTGGGGCGAACGGGATTGTCTCCGTGACCAAAGCGCTGGATCTGGCTGTTGAAAAAGCCCGGTCGTCCACCTTCGGTATGGTGGGCTTGAAGAATGTGTCTCACATCGGTCGACTGGGAGACTATCCCCCACGCATGGCAGAACAGGGTATGATGGGCCTCGTCTGGATGAACGGGGGCGGTGAATTTCTTTCGCCCTTTGGAAGCGCAGACCGCCGCCTGAGGCCGGAGCCTATCGCATTCGGTGTCCCACGAAAAAATGGTCCGCCGCTGATGCTTGACATGACGCTTAGTGTCGTCGCCGGGGGCAAAATCGAACAGAAAATCGAACGGGATGAACCGATACCGGACGGCTGGCTGATCGATCAGCAGGGAAACTATGTCAATGATGGGAAACGCTATCATAACGAACCTGAAAATATCGGGGTGCTGCCCCTGGGCGGTATGCAGTTTGGCCATAAAGGTCATGGCCTGGCGATGATGATCGAGATGATGGTCGGGCCGATGGCTCTGGCTGGCTGTACCGGCGGAGCAGGCGGCGGTGGCATTATGATTATGGCTATCAACATCGAATCGTTTATGGACCTGGATGCGTATAAAGAAGAAATAGAAAAACATGTAGCTTATGTAGGCTCCGCTCGCCCGTTACCCGGCGTTGAAAAAATATATGCACCCGGCGAAATAGAAGAAGTCAACCGACAGAAAAATTTGGAAAAAGGTATTTTTATCCCGGAACCGACCTGGAAAACTATTGCCGCTACCGCCGCGGATCTGGGCATCGAGATGCCGACGGTATAATTATTGAATGGTGGGTGGTGATTTAGAGATTGAAAAGGCCATTCACCACCTATCTCCACTTACCCATCTATCTATGCCCCAACCCATCCGCATCGCTATATACGGCGCAGGTAAATTTGCCAATCAAACACATCTTCCCAATCTGAAGCAGATTGCGGGGGTTGATCTCGTCGCGGTGTGTGATGTCAATAAAGAGGCTTTACAGGATACTGCTGCGCGATTTGGTATCAGACACACCTATACGGACGCACAGACGATGCTCGCCTCTGAAACAATAGATGGGCTCTATTCAATAGTCCCGGCTTACGTACGTACCGACGTAGAAATTTCAGCCGCGTTAAAGGGGATCCATCTGTTCAGCGAAAAGCCGCAAGCCCTGGACATGGCGCTGGCCCGCCGTATTGACGACGCGATACATAAAGGCGGTGTCATCAGTACCGTTGGTTTTCGGGAACGGTATCGACCGATATTCCAGGAAGCAAAACGATTGCTGAAAGACAAACGCGTGGTACATGCCCGATTCCAACAGATAGGCCCTTATCCAGATCCAACCAACCACAAAGGGCCGTCCTGGTGGACCCAAATGGAAAAAGGCGGTGTACGCTTCTTCGATTGGGGGGTGCACGCGACCGACTATTTGCGATATATGACCGGTCAGGATGTTACTCGGTCTCAGGCTTTTATCTGCCAGCCCGATGGATATCATAATCCAATGTCCTCCTCTTTTCACTACCAGTTGTCGGAAGGCGCAACCGCCAACCTGATTTTTATTGAAGCAGACCCGACCGGACTCGGGGAAGAACCCTATTTTAAAATATATTTCGAAGGAGGACGCCTCGCCATCTTCGGCTATGAGCGTATTGAACTAAACGATGAAGTGGTCTATGACGCCACGCCCTTCAACCCCTGGTTGTTGCAAGACCAAACATTTATCGAGGCCATTCGTACAAACAAGCCGGATTTACTACTGAGCGATTACCACGATGGCCTGAAATCTCTAGCACCCATCCTTGCTGGATGGATCTCCACTCGCCAAAACGGAACCAGTATAGATCTTGATGCGTTTATGAATCAGTAGTCCTTAACTCAAAACTCAAGGAATCATCCATGCTACATCGCTGTCTCTCCTATATTCTGATAGGCGCAATACTCTTTCAAACCGGGTGTACCAAACGCATTCCGGTGGATGTCTATCCGATCCGGCAACCATCCAAGCGGATCAAATCGGATGATAAAGTTACAGCGATATTACGTGAAGAAACAAAGATAGTCGGTACCACAGGTATAGATTCCCTAAACCAGAAACCGGTAGAATGGCAAACCGGAGAAATTACCGGTCAGCTTGTTTCCTGGAGTGAAGAGCAGTTGGTCATTCGGGTCACAGATTGGGCGTCGGATACCAGAGCGTTACCCCAGGACGCTACCTTTACGGTGCCTATCAATCAGGTGGACCAGGTTGATATGTGGCCTGGGTTTAAGCCAGGCCCCGCCTTGACGTATGTCGGTATTTTAGCACTTATTCTCGGCTTTACGATTTTGCTGGTGTCTGTCATCAGCACTCCCCAACCGGGGACCTGATCCCAAACCATCTGGAAAATAAAGGGTTTAATGCAACGCCGCCTTGCGGTGTGGGCCTAAAAGCCTGGCAATTCTGTCCATAAGATTTCCAAATCTGAAAACCGCCTGTTGGCCTCTGCAACATTTTCAATGGCATCGACCAAGCCGATGAGCCTGCGATCCAAATTATCGGGTATATACGGCAGATTCATCATATCTCGGTGTGTCCAACGAGGTGTACTCAGGAATCGGTTATTACGGATATAGCATGCCACCAGCCAGTCATGCACAGCCTGATTCATCAGACAGTATTGATGGATCGGATCCTGTAGCGCACAGGCCTCATGCCACAACACCCGGAAGGCTGCCAACCGTTGTCGGGCTTGGCCAATCACCATCTCAACGAGTGCTCTAGGCGGAAGCGCGACGATCTGTTGCCACGAAGAAATGCGTTTGCCCGGATCAAATAGCGCCTGGCCGATCTGTAATTCTTCTGCGAGTAGCATGGTCTGGTAAGGAGAAGATAAAAATCGAAGCCACTGGTCCACCTCTCCCGACTGCCAGTACCGAAGGTGGACCAATACCCCCCCCAGCCATACCGTATCGCAGGCTGGTTCAATAAGCGGGGGCTGTTGCACATCCGGCCAGGCGGCGATTAAATTTCGTCGAATATCTGCAGAGGGTAACACCCTACAGAAGACATGAATATCAATATCCGATTGCTCATCCGCTGTTCCCCGCGCCAGAGACCCTCCAAGCATGACGGCTTCAACCTCTTCAACCAAATGCAGACGCACGGCAATCGCATCCGCTCGATTTTGCATTTGACCAGGTGAGCATGGCGCGACCACCTCCTGCACCTTTTCGATAGGGGCATCAGATGCCGTTTCAACAAAAGCCAGCGTTTCAGTAATCAGCTTGGATGCCCGTTGCCAGGTGAGCGTTGCATCCCTCGTACAGGCTAAATCCGTCAGACAGTTTCCTGCCTGGACGGGTGCATTAAGCATACCGTCAAAGGCTGGACGCGCACCACTGAGCCTGGAAGGGAAGTACATCGTGTCTGGCAGGTTATTTACTGTATACAAGACGGAGGCTACCTGGTGTATAACCAGATACATCGCATGTCTGAAGCGAATATGATCCTGGCGGGCAATCAAATTCACAGGCGGCAGCTTGAGCCACCATCGCAGCTCATTGGCCGCCTGTTGAGCGGGAGAAGACATGGCAGGATTTGTTAATTTGATGATTAAATCAGGCCACCACCAAAGCAACAAATTTAACTAGGCAGGTGATGGCATGATCAAGTTGGTATCAGAAGGCATAGACGGCAGGTGACCGGCATCTTTTTGCCCATCAGGGATAAGAATCCTAGCCACCGGAATTTCATCACAATGTGTAAACCGGGCACAATGGGTACAATCTTTCCATACTTTATGAGGCAGGGTCTCTTTTTCTACAGCCTGGAAACCTAATCTCTCGAAAAACCCGGTCTCATACGTGAGCGCAAAGACCTTCGCAATCCCGAGCATGATGGCTTCATCAACCAGGGTTTCGACGATATGATGCCCGATACCGCCGCCCTGGCATCCTTTCCGAACGACCAGGGAACGGATTTCAGCAAGATCATGCCACATAATGATTAAAGAGCCACAACCAACGATCACGCCTTCTTTCTCCGCCACTACAAAATCTCGAATACGCTCATAAAGCCGATAAACGGGAATCGGCAATACGATATCCTCATCCACAAAAGGTTGAATAATTTCAAGAATATCCGCTGCATCGTGTATGACCGCCGGCCGAATAGACAGGGCAGTGGGGGGCGCGCTATATGCTGATTCGCTCATGCTTCTCTGATCACCTTTTCATTTCGTGGTTTCGTTGATGGAATAAGCTTTGTGGATCACACCGGTCCTGCTGGATGTGTGGATCCGCTACGCCTCCAAAATCGCGTTCGCCCACGCCAATTGTTCAACCACGGCCAACCTGGCCGTTCCGCCGGATACGGTCCGTTTATCCGTACTTTCATCAAATTGCAGAAGGGCCACAGCCCGTTCATCCAGATATTTGGAATAGTATTGATACGTTTCAACGGGCAAATCTCTCAACCCACAGTTCCGGGCGATGGTCTCATCCACCAGCGCCGCCATAATGCCATGGCCTTCACGGAACGGTATGCCGCATTTCGTTAAATAGTCTGCCAGATCTGTTGCCAGCATGGCATCATCCATACGGTTCATGACCCGGTCCTGACGAATTTCCATCGACTGCCAGAGGGCCGTAAATACCGACAGGCCGGTAGAGATGGTATCCAGTGCATCAAACAAGGGCTCTTTATCCTCCTGCATATCTTTATTATACGCATGAGGGAGCCCTTTAAGAACGGTCAAAATGGTGATTAAGTCGCCGATGACACGACCGGATTTGCCACGAAGCAATTCTGCGGCATCTGGATTCTTTTTCTGGGGCATAATGCTGCTGCCTGTGGCCAGGCGAGGATGTACACTAATATAGCCGAACTCTGTGGAAGACCAGACCACAATATCCTCACAGGCCCGGCTTATATGGATCATCAACATTGAACAGTTACTGAGAAATTCAGCGATGAAATCCCGGTCACTGACGGCGTCGATACTGTTGGGTGATATGCCATCAAATCCAAGTTCATGAGCAAGGAAGGTCCGGTCGATCGGAAAAGCGCTGCCGGCCATGGCCCCCGAGCCCAAAGGCAAGATATTGAGACGCTTTCGACCATCTGCAAACCGACCCTTATCGCGTTCCAATGCTGAAAATATCGCCATGGCATAATGAGCAAAACGTATTGGTTGTGCCTGTTGCAGATGGGTATAGCCTGGAAAGATTACATCTATGGTCCGTTCAGCCAATTGATACAAGGCCTGCTGACAGGCGGTTATCAGCGTAATGATCTCATCAATAGCCTCTCTCAGGTAAATACGTTCGTCGGTGGCGATCTGATCGTTACGGCTGCGACCGGTGTGTAATTTCCCTCCCGTCGGACCTATTTTAGCGATGAGACGTTTTTCTATCGCCATGTGAATATCTTCCAGGTCCCGGGTCAATGCATACTCCCCACGCTCAATTTCCCCCTCAATTTCTGTCAACCCCTGAGTAATCGCCTGTCCTTCTTCTTCCGTAATTACGCCAATTCGTACCAGGCCGCGCGCATAGGCGATACTGCCCCGTATATCCACCCGAAACAAACGCCGATCGACATCAATCGACGAATGAAAATCATCCATCAACCGTTTTAGCGTCTTATCATATTCGGTATCTGTGCTCTCGCTCATAAATTTCCTCTATCTATAGACCTGCTGCGTTTGTCTCTATATCTGCTCATTCACTATTGGATGCACACGGCGCCCGTGCATCCAATAGTGCCCGGCGCTGAAGCACCGGGCCAAAACCTCTAACGCCCAATCCTTATTGTTTACCTTGCCGTCAACACCTCATCCAGGATAGCCAGCGCTTCATCAATATGCGCCTGCTCTAAAATCAGCGGCGGTGCAAAACGCAGGACGTTTTCACCGGCAGAGCCGACCAGAAGTCCTTTTTCACGACAGGCGGCTAAGATACCATCTATTTTATCTTCAAACTCTATGCCAATCAATAAACCGGATCCACGTATGTCTTTGATGTCGCTATGCTTCGTCTGTAAAGCCCGTAGGCCATTTGTCAGTGCCTCGCCGGTCTTAGTGGCCTGTTCGGCGATGTTTTCATCGATCATTTTCTGGACCACCGCAAGGGCGGTATGGCAGGCGACCGGATTGGCGCCGAAGGTAGACCCGTGCAACCCCGGTTTAAGCGCTTCTGCGATATGCGGTTTCATCATCACGGCACCGATAGGTAAGCCACCAGCCAGCGGTTTGGCCAGGGTCATTATATCCGGTTCAATGCCGTGATGTTGATAGGCAAAGAGTTTGCCCGTGCGGCAAAGGCCACACTGAATTTCATCGAAGATCAACGCTACCTGTCGCTCATCACACAGCGCCCGAAGATGTTTAAGAAACTCGATTTGGGCCGTATTAACGCCCCCTTCACCCTGGACCGGTTCGACAATCACCGTTGCCGTACGTTCGGCGGAGATTGCTTTGTCCAGTGCGTCTACATCGTTGAATGGTAGATATACCATACCGGGGAGCATCGGTTTGAAGCCTTCATGATACTTGGGTTGGGCCGTGGCACTAATCGCCCCATAAGTACGGCCATGGAACGAATCCTGAAAAGAAACGATCTCATGTTTATCTTCACCACCGATCCCGAAGGCCCATCTGCGTGTAAATTTCAAAGCGGCTTCAATAGACTCCGACCCACTGTTACAGAAGAATATTTTTGAAGGAAACGCGTGATCTACAAGTAATTTGGCGAGCTGAACATGCGGGGCGGTATGATATAGATTGGATACATGCATTAATTTTGCCGTCTGCTGAGCGATCGCGCCAATAATTTCAGGTACGGCATGGCCCAGCGAGTTAACGGCAATACCGCCGATAAAATCGAGATATCGATTATTCTCCAGGTCGTACAAATATACGCCCGCGCCCCGGTCCAACACAATCGGCGGTCGTCCGTAGGTGGGCGCGATATATTTCTCTTCCAATGCGATAACTTCTGCCGTCGTCATATAAGATACCTCTTATCCTTTCATCGATTCGTATGTTCACACATTGCTTACTACTGTACCGAATAAACTCTCATTTCCTGCCAGTTCTTTCTGTAAGGTTTCAGGTCCCTTCCAGGCAATGATCCGGGCCCGCTTTACCCCGTGTCCAAGACAGTCCAGCGCGGCTTTAACCTTGGGGATCATGCCCCCCGTGATTTCACCGCTGGCGATGAGCTGATCCGCCAACGAAGGCGTCAAGTGTCTGATGGTCGCCCCGTTTGCGCCATAGATGCCTTCCACATCCGAAATAAATACGATATCATCGCAGGCCACCGCCCTGGCTACATCGAGGGCCGCATGATCTGCATTCACATTAAAGGTCTCTCCATCGGCCCCAAAAGAAATGGGAGAAACAACAGGAACGACACCGTACGCCGCACACATATCAAACAGCGTGGTATCTACTTCTGCAATTTCACCCACAAACCCGATATCTTCTCCATCCTTCTTATATTTTTCCGCCCGTAACAACCCCATATCTTTACCGCTGACACCGAGCGCCTTCACCCCACATCGTTGCAACCGGGCTACAAGCTGTTTATTTATTTTGCCTGACAACACCATTTCTACGATTTCCACCATGTCTTCGTCCGTGACCCGTAATCCCTTCACGAACGTAAACTCCTTACCCAGCATCTGAAGGTATCGCCCGATTTCTGATCCTCCGCCATGGACAATAATCGGAAAAACAGAAGACATGGCATGCAGATCCGCCGCTAGCTCCTCAATAACCCCCCCCTGTCCGATCGTCGCCCCTCCCAATTTTATCACTACTTTTTTACTCATCATTCTATTTAAGGTTTAAGGTTAAAAAATAATCATGGTGTTCACGCACCGCACACGGGGCATCTTCCATTAACTGACTTACACCAGCCCCGTCTTTTCATCCAAATCATACATTACATTGATGTTCTGCAACGCCTGGCCGGCTGCGCCTTTAACCAGATTGTCGATCGCACTGGTCACGATCGCTTGATCCGTGCCCTCTACCCGGTCGATCCGGACATCACAATAATTCGTATGTGTTACAAAACGGGTGGCGGGCATGGTGTGATGCAATACCCGGATGAATGATTCGTCCTGATATCGTTCCGTATACAGGGCCATCAATGCCTCGGCGGATAGATCCGACTTCAGTCTGACATACATGGTGGAAAGAATACCGCGATTCATAGGGACCAGATGAGGAGAAAATATAACAAAAGGCTGTACGCCACCCAGTTTGGCCAATTCCTGTTCTATCTCGCCGACATGACGATGGTTATGCCCCACATTATATGGCGCGATGCTGTCGTTAACCTCGACAAACAAGTTTTGGAGCTTCAGGCCACGTCCTGCCCCGCTTACACCTGATTTGGCGTCGACAATGATCTGTTGCGGATCGATCAGCCTTTTTTCCAATAATGGGGCCAGGCCCAGAATCACACTGGTCGGATAGCACCCCGGATTGCCGACCAGCCTGGCGCCTTTAATATGCGCTCGATTCAGCTCTGGTAGGCCGTACACGGTAGACTTCAACAAGGCGGAAGCGGTATGTGGTCGCTTATACCAGGCCGTATACGCCTCAGGTGTATCAAATCTGAAATCGGAACTCACGTCTACGATCCGCGTGCCTTGATCCAGAAGGTGTGGCACCTGCGACATAGCAATCCCATCCGGCGTACAGAAACAGACCACATCGGTTGATGTCTCCGTGCTATCAGCAGTGGATTGTAACGTAATATCATGATTTGGATCAATATGAGGAAATATCTCTCGTAATGCCTTCCCATGATATTGTTCCGATGTGGCGAAATCAATTCGGATGTCCGGATGCCGTGCAGCCAGCATGTATAGTTCTACGCCTGTGTAACCCGTCGCCCCGATAATACCCAATGTAATCATAACCTATCCCTTTTATCTTCCAATATTTTTTCTATCCGCGCCTTGAGTTTTTTGGCCTGTTGGGGCGATTTGGCAATCAGCAGAATAGTATTTTCTCCGGCGATACTGCCGACGATCTCCGGCCAGGTCGCCCGGTCAATCGTTTCGCATACGCCTGATGCATGGCCAGCAGACGTATTAAGGACGACCAGATTCATCGCATCCTCTGAGCTGGCGACAAAATCCCGCACTTCCCGTTCAACCAGTTCATCCTGTGTCTCAGATGAGTAATATCTGGGAATAACATATTTAAATCGTCCATCGGGGGTTCGAATTTTCAATACGTGAAGCGCGGTAAAGTCTTTTGACAAGGTGCTCTGGTTAACCAGAGCACCTTTTTCCTTCAGCACATCAATAATCTCTTGCTGGGTATGAAAATGGCCCTGCTCAATAACCTGTTGTATGATCTCTTGACGATGTTGTTTAGTATTCATTTTAGAATAATAATCTCTGTTTTGGAATAAATATTCCACGGCAATATGGACGTCAAATATAGACGGTAATCGGTTCTTGTCAAGATAAAATATAACAATAATTGGAGATGCATGTATTCAAATGAACTATCCATACAGCTTTCTATGTATATTGGTGGATGTACGGCTGGTATCGGTTGTCAGGGACAATCCATCACCCGCTGATAGGAGAAGGCCATATGTCTATTGATTCAGATTCTATAATAGAACGGTGCGGGACGGGCAAATATTGGCAATAGGATCACCTGGCGGCACATCTGGGGCATGGTATACGGGACGAGGTGACCTGGAAAAGTTGTACCCGGGGAGAGTTTCTGGCGGCCCGGTCCGGTCATCCATACATATCGGAAGATTTTGGCTGTATTCTGTAGGAAGGGTGAGGGAGGTCGGGCGTGATGATTTTTGAATTGAAAAACAATATCCTGGGTGTTGAAAGATTTAATCAGCCCAAAATCACAACGCAGCAATCGTCATATATCGTTATTCTGGGTTGTACGCCGCCAGGTATAGTATGAATAGAAGGTTGGTAATAGAACAGCGAGCAAAAATCCAAACATCGCCAGAATCCGCCGATCGGGCTTGGGAAACCAGGCGGCAAGGGCGATCAATACACCGCCTGCTATAAATGTCCATCGTCCAAAATTATGGGTTTTCTGCCAAATGACATCGCTCTGTTGCGTCCAGGGCGTACGAAGGCCAATCCACTCTTCCCGTTTGGTAAAGGGCAGATAATATCCGATAATCACGAAGGCCAATCCAAACGAAAAAATGACTGCCTGGCGCACTTCCGTGATCCAGTCCAAGTACCGCCCCAATACGGCAAAATACATCACACAAATAATAGCAATCGACAGGTTCAGAAGCAGCCAGGCCATTTGATCTATGTACTGATCATGTGCATTAGGGGCCTGACTCTGTCGATGGACCAGCATAATAAAAAAGAGCAGTGAGGCCAGTACCGGAGGAAAGACGATGGCTTCAAAGGGGCTGGCTTCAAAATCTACCTGAGCCTGTTCGTTGGCGTGTAACGGTACGCTCGAACGAACATTGGGAAAGGCCCAATAGGCGAACAGATACATGATAAAAATTAATACCAGCCCAATCCATTTATTGCGCATAAACGCCTTAACGTACGAATGTGAGCCTGAACCGTGCTTAAACCACTATGGGTGCACCGGCCTATAGCTCACCTAAAAACACCCACACACTATACAGAACAAGAACAACCACAATTATAGAGAAAAAAAGGCCGGAGACGGACACGCCATGCTTCCGCCATAACAGCTCTTCCCAGTGCATTGTATGGAATTTATCAGCCAGGTCTGTACTTGATATAATCGCCCACGAGATCCATAAAATGAGAACAAAACCCAGGCAAACGAGAGTAAATATGGTTTCAGGGTCTATTAGGGGAAGCCAATGAAATTGTTCCATAGCAAGCTGAATTGGCAAAGGACGACCAGGTATTCAAAACGGGTTTACGAAATGGGATAACTCCATAGTATAGGAGATGGTGGCTCAGGTCAAGAAAAACGTCCTTCAGACTATGGGTTCCTGGTCAGGTCGGACAAAGGAACCGCTTTTGCCCCCGTGCTTCTCAAGCAGCATAACCGAAGCGATGCTCATGGTCCGATCTACGGCTTTACACATGTCGTATATCGTCAGGGCGGCTACTGAGACGGCGGTCAAGGCTTCCATCTCAACCCCTGTTTTTCCGGACGCTGTAGCCGAGGCTGTAATCAGCACTTTCCCCTGCTCAACATCCAGTTTCAGGTCCAACCCCACATGGGTTAATGAAATGGGGTGGCACATTGGAATCAGGTCTCCTGCCCGTTTAGCGGCCATGATGCCCGCAATTTTAGCCACGGTAAGGACATCACCTTTGGTGACTTCATTATTGGCGATCTTTCGAATCGTATCAGGCGAGGCATGTACCTCACCGTACGTCACCGCACGCCGCACCGTCTCGGACTTTTCCGTTACATCGACCATGCGGGCACGGCCCTTTTCATCAATATGTGTTAGATTCATAATGGCTCCGTTTTAATGCACGTCTTAAGATCGTCGACAAGGGCAACGCCGCCATCAGGCCCACACCGACTTGGACCAGATTCCCAGGAATTTCTGTCAGGGCAGCGATCGATCCGAAAAGAATCCTGCCGGCCACATAGTACCCCAGGATCATCCAGATCCCGCCCATAAGCATGGCTGCTCCACTCACCATCTGATCCTGACAACCTGTAAACCGCTGATGTCCCCACCAGGCGATCCCGCCTATCAAACCGCCTTCGATCCCTTTGATAAGCAAGGTCCATGGCGCCCAAAGAAAATATCCGCTTAACGTATCGGCCAACGCCGACCCTACGCCGCCAGCCAGGCCACCTACACGCCAACCAAATACGACCGCTATGGTAAAAATTACCGACTCACCCAGATTTATATAGCCCTGTGTGGCCGGGTTGGGGATACGAATAATCATTGTGGCTACGGCCGTTAACGCGATCAAAAAACCGGTCTGTGTAATCGTCCGAACTTTCATCATGTAATCATACTTTCCAATGATATAACATCCAGTACACCAGCACGCCGGTAACGGACACATATAGCCAGATGGGGAGCGTCCATCGCGCAATCCGGGCGTGTCGATCAAACTGATCTTTCAACGCACGACGCAAGGTTATGATGACCAGAGGCACAATAGCGGTGGCAAGGATCGTGTGGGTGAGTAATATGGAAAAATAGATCACGCGTTCCCAGCCTTCGCCGGTAAACTTCGTGCTGCCATGATAGTAATGATAGGTAAGATACGTGGTTAAAAATAAAGTAGAGGTGGTCACTGCTCCCAGCATACAGACCTTATGTGCCTTGATCTGGCGCCGTCGTATAAATAGAAAGCCGATGATCAAGAAGGTCGCGCTGGTTGCATTCAGGCACGCATTCACCGCCGGTAAATCCGATATGTCAATCATAATAGATATAGTCCGATAAAAATGATCAAGAAGGTCGCGCTGGTTGCATTCAGGCACGCATTCACCGCCGGTAAATCCGATATGTCAATCATAATAGATATAGTCCGATAAAAATGAATAACCACATCCCATCTACAAATTGCCAATATAAACCCGCTATTTCGACCGGGTGCGTCTGGCTGGTCAGAGATGTTGCCGAAACAGGTCGGATATAAATAATCAGCAGGTAGATGATACCGACCAGAACATGTAGCCCGTGAAATCCGGTGATCATAAAGAATAACCCGCTGAACTGCGGTGCACCAAACGGATTTATGCTAAGACCAAAGCCCTGACCGATCAGATGTTGCCACTCATACCCCTGTAACCCGAGGAAGGCCAGGCCGGCCCCGATCGTGACCAAGAGAAGTTTCGGAAGATGCGGCCGTCGTTCCTGGCGTAGAGATCGAAGGCTCAAAAGCATAGCCAAACTGCTGCAGGCGAGCAACACGGTCATACAGAATCCGATAGACTGGCTGAGCGCCGCAGGTGCATCAGAACCCTCCGGAAGCGTAAATCGGAAGAAAGCATATCCAATGAATAACACGACAAAGGTCATCACATCGCCTGTGAGAAACACCCACATGCCAAGTTTGCCATGACTTTCGGGTATCAAAGGCGATTCCCGATGTATATTAATAGGGACTGCGTGTGTCAGATGCGATCTCCCGTTGTCCACTTAACTTATGCCCATGGTGTTTGTACACCACCCATCCGCCGATACTGATAAACAACATATACGGCATGGCGACCATAAACAGAATGCTCCAATTAAACGCCGCCGCCGCCGCGTTTGTCGGTCCTACCGTTCCGCACATCGCACAGCCCTGTGCGAGGACGTCGGATACAGACCATAAAAGCACCGCGGCTATCCCCAAAACCGTACTGATTGTGCCCGTCTTCCTCATTTTTCATCCTTCCTAATAAAGATACACGAGACCATATAAAACAGGCCATAAACCCACAACAAAATACCAGTACATACGGGATGGGTCTGTATCTTTGTAAAGCATGGTTTCACTAAAGGCCGTCCGCCATACATCCGCAGACCGCCAGAACAGGGCACCAAGCACATGAAGCCCATGAAAACCGACCAGGACATAAAAGGTAAACCCATATGGTCCGATTTCCACCGTCAGTCCGTATTGCATAAGACGCCACCATTCCAGGCCCTGGATGACCAGAAAAACCAGACCCAGGATCAGAGTGGCCTTCTCCCAACAAATGGCGTCCTGTCGCCGCACCATCCGAGACGCCAACCGGATGGTCCATCCACTGGCAAGTAAAAAAAGCGTATTCAATGCCGTCGTCAATACAGGCAACCGTGGTTGGCCTGGCGGAGGCCAGATTTCGCCGCCCATCCGAAAAACAAGATAGGCACCGACCAGTCCGGCAAAAAACATCACTTCGGCTGCAATAAACAGCAACATGCCAAGCCGGGCATTATCGATCATGGTCATCGGTCTGGTCTGAACATGCATAACAAGATGTGTCCTGGGGCCTGACCTACACTTTATCAATGGCCATCGTCACAAATTGGACCAATAAAAAAACCAGTGAGGCAAAAAACAATTTACGGGCGGATGCGGATGTTCTGGTAAAGGTTAAGTGGATCGCAAAACCGAGAAAACTCAGGCTGGCTAGAAGTGCCACATAGAAATATAACATGCCCGTTAATCCAATGACTGTTGGCGCCAGACTGACCCCGGTTAATGCCAGACAATTAATCAGGATCTGTGTGCTGGTCATCCGGCCGTCAGGATCAATAATAGGAAGGAGTTGAAAGCCGGCACGTGCATAATCATCTCGATATAACCAGGCCAGCGCCAGTGCGTGTGGCAACTGCCATAGAAACATGATAGTAAATAAGACACCGGCTTCCAGACCGAGCTCATTCGTAGCTGCAGCCCAACCGGTTACGGGTGGCAATGCCCCCGGAATGGCGCCAAAAACAGTGGATAGGGTCGTCCGATGCTTCATAGGGGTATATAAAAACAGATAGGTGCCGGTAATCGCGGCGGTTACGATACTGCTCAAGCCATTGACCAGCAAAGCCAGATAGACCAGACCGAAAACCGTGACACCAATGCCGAACCAGAGGGCCTGACCGGGTTGAAGCCGGCCGGCCGGCAAGGGTCTTTTCTTCGTTCGATCCATCATGGCATCGCGATCCCGCTCAATAAACTGATTCAGTGCGAGGGTGCCCCCGGCAGCCAGACTTGTGCCAATTAATGTATGAAGTAACATAAGCCAGTTAAACGGACCGACGGAGCCCAGGTAGAAACCAATGCATGTGGTCAACACCAGCATCATGACCAGCCCCGGCTTGGTCAACGCAATAAAATCCTTCATTTATACATCTCCTCTATACTGCTTACCCGGCGTTAAGGCCCCGGGCTTCCACCTTTTTCCGGCGGTTGATCCTGAGGTAAAAAATCTGTTTCCCATTGAGGCATGCTGTACTCATACGGTCCGCGATACACCACAGGGGCTGTTGAAAAGTTGCCGTGGCCTGGCGGGGAGTGCGTTGTCCATTCGAGCGTATTGGCTTGCCAGGGGTTTTTATCTGCCAGGGGACCTTTCCAAAAACTCCATACCACGTTGGTAATTAACAAGAACTGAGTAGCCCCCATAATCAAGGCACTGGTGGTGATAAATTCATTCATGGGTTGCAGTGGTTGGAGAAATTCATACTGCATCGGATTATACAACCGGCGCATATGGCCGCCCACCCCCAGGATGTGCATGGGAAAAAAAGTGGCGTTAAAGGACAGGAAAGTCAGGACGAAATGAATTTTCCCCAGAGGCTCATTCATCATTCGGCCAAACATCTTCGGGAACCAGTAGTGGATAGCGGCAAAGATACCGAAAATACTGCCTCCGAATACCACATAATGAATATGTGCGACGATGAAGAAGGTGTCATGAATATACATATCCACGGGCGTAGAGGTCATATATATACCGCTTAATCCACCGATCATAAACATGGAAACAAAAGCCAGGCTGTGGAGCATGGGTGTAGTAAATTGTATAGAGCCCCGATACAGGGTGCCCAGCCAGTTGAAGGTCTTGATCGCGGATGGTACGGCGATCACCATGGTTGAGATCATGAAGGTGGTACCCAGTAAAGGGCTCATGCCACTTTGGAACATATGGTGCCCCCAAACGATCCACCCGAGAAAGGCGATGGCCAGCATGGCGTACACCATGGCATGATAGCCGAAAATCGGTTTGCGGGAAAAGACAGAGAGTATATCGGAAACAATGCCCATGGCCGGTAGAATCAGGATGTATACTTCCGGATGTCCAAAAAACCAGAAGAGATGCTGCCACAAAATAGGTTCGCCGCCGCCTTCCGTTAGAAAAAAGCTGGTACCGAGGGTGCGGTCAAACAACAACAAGGCCAGGGCGGCCGTCAAAACAGGCATGGCCAACAACAGCAGGATGGCCACGATAAACAGCGACCAGATGGTGAGGGGCATACGAAAATAGGTCATGCCCTCCGTTCTCATGTTGACAATGGTGGTGATGTAGTTAATCGCACCCAGCATCGAACCGATGCCCAGAACGATTAAGCTGAAACACCATAAATCCTGACCAGCGCCGACGCCGGTATAAATCTCCTTGACGCTTAGAGGCGTATAAGCGGTCCATCCACTCGCGGCCGCCCCGCCTGCGACAAAAAACGAAGACAACAGGATTACGCCCGCCCCCACGGTAATCCAGAAGGACAGCATATTCAGGACAGGAAACGCCATGTCGTCCGTTCCGATCATGAGCGGTATAAGGTAATTGCCGAAGCAACCAACCAGAATAGGGGCCACGACGAAGAAGACCATGATCGTTGCATGCATGGTAACCAGCGCATTATAAAGCTCCGGACCAATAACCCCGTAAGGCAAAGTACGGGCCAGCCAGGACGACCCCTCATCCCATACGGATTCAGGCACCATACCCATGCCCGGTAGCTGAGTTTCCGGATACGCAAGCTGCCATCGGATCAACAGGGCCAGCGCACCGCCCAGAAAGAGCATAATCAAACCGAACCATAAAAATTGTTTACCTATCATTTTATGGTCGAGTGAAAACAAATACGTGCGTATAAACCCATCAGGCGCGGTGGATGGGGCAGGGCTGGCTGGAGTAGAGATGGGGGCACTCATGGCGTGTCCTCATTTGTATTATGAGGCCAGTGCTGACGTTGCCAGGCCTCATAAGCATCCGGAGGTAAGACATGTAACCAACCACGCATGGTCGTATGCCCGAAACCGCACAACTCAGCGCAGGCGATTTCGTAATCGCCTGCGCTGGTTGCCTGAAACCAGACGGGGATCTCTCGACCTGGTACGGCATCCTGCTTCAATCGCAGCTGGGGGACAAAAAAACTATGAATAACGTCTTCCGAAACCAGAGAAAGCCATATATCTGTATGCACAAGGACATGTAATTCGTTCTCAACCTGGAGGTCATCTGCGGTGCCGATTTGATTGTCAGGACCCGCGTACAGGATAACCCAATTAAACTGGTTACCACGCACCTGAGCTGTTATGGGGGATGAATCCGGACGTGGCCGTTCCTTGATGGTCGCCCAGAGTGGCCGGCTTAAAATAACCATAACGACCAGAAGTGCCAGGGTGACGCCGGTCCATATCCATTCCAGACGGGCATTGCCTTTGATGTATGAAGCCTTGTGACCAGGACGTTGTCGATAGAGGACCAGGAAAGTGACGAGGGCAAGTAAGACCAACAACAAAATACCGGTGGTGAAATAGTAGATGATAGCAAACAGCCCATCTATATCTTCGCCGTACGTAGAGACATTTTCTGGAAGCCAGTCAAGCATGGCGTGTCCTCATTATCATGGAGACGTCGGGGAGATAAAGGTCATGTCTGCGCTGGTCGTTTCCGATCCCCGGACTTCCACATCTGACGTTTGTTCCCCCAAGCTTTCATGCCAGTATTTGAGGGTATACGCCCCTGGCGGTACCTGAGGCATAGTAAAAGTCCCCTGTTCATCCGTGACGGCATAGAAGGGATGTTCCTGCACCACGATCCAGGCGTTCATCCAGCTATGGACATCACATTGCACTTTGATGATCTCCGGCAGAGAAAATGTTTCCGTCATTTTTTTCATGTAACCGGGTTGGGCTTTATTAATCTGGAGATTGGTCTCACCCGTCGTATGGATATTATGCAGTAGGTGATCGTTATTCAGGAAGGTCATCGGCGCACCGGCAGCGACCTGAACAACATGGGGTGTAAAGATACATCCCTTCTGGTCCATCATGCCGGTGACTGACCTGTCGAGAGCGATGGGTTCCGGCAGGTTTGTAATCGATACAACCACATTCTTAATACCCTGATCAGGACCAAGAATCATATTTTCAGCCGTTCGTTCTCCTGTACCGCAAATCTCTGTATCCTTAAATGGGGTATAGGTGTCTGCCGGGGGAGCAACCCCCTCAAGCGTAACCGTACCGCTTATGGTGCCGCCATCCAGGAGAGGGGTTGTTGGGACCGGTGTCGTAACAACTAACGGCACATCCGGCGCACTCGCTTCTTCTGTCTCAAGCTGGTCATTCCCGCCACAGGCCGTTAGTGAAACCAAAATAAATAATCCACTGAGAAACGTGACCAATCGCCAATCACCAATCACCAATCGCAAATGTCTATTCCTCCTCAGGATCACTATCCTTAAGTATAAAATCAACCGTAACCGTGCCTTCTACCGGTACGATTACGGAGGCCGATTCCATCCCTAATTTCTCATGCCAGGATTCGATGGTATAGGTTCCGGCCGGGACGTTCATCAACGTAAACTGACCTGATTCGTCCGTGACGGCATAGAAGGGATGTTCCTGCACCACGACCCAGGCGTTCATCCAGCTATGGGCATCACACTGTATTTTGATCTTCTCCGGTGCGGCCTTAAATACATGCTTGATTTTCTTCACAAATTTTGGCTGGGCTTTATTAAATGGCGCGTTTTTTTTACTCGTCGTCCGCACATTATGCAGAATTTTATCGCTGTTGAGCATTTCCAGTGTGGCCCCCCGTGGAATGAGTACCACATGGGGTAAAAAGCGGCAGCCGCGCTGATCCAGCGTCACGGCGGTGCGGGCGTTCAACCGAGCGCCTTCCACATGTCCCAGTGATACAACAACATAACGAATCCCCCTGTCGACACTGATAACCATCTCGTCACTTACGTGGTCTCCCGTACCGCAGACCTGCGTATCTTTGGAAGGGGTATAATGGATCGGTTCAGGTATTTTGCCATCGAAAAGGACGCGCCCGATAATGGTCCCTCCCATCGTGCTTCGAGGGATCCAGATGACGCAAAGCGTAAGCAGCAGGATCCACCTTCGCATACCATCCACCTCCCTATACCGACATATTCATCGTCAATAACACCAGGCCAAGTAATGTGGCCACCATAAACAGAACGCCGGCTACAATCCCCGAGGCTTTGGATTTAAGGCCAATCCGGCCATCCTCTAGCACGCGAGGTTCCAGTAGTTTTACGGCCTGATGCACGATCAGGCCAACGACGATAACCAGCTTGATACCAAGCACGGCCATATAACTTTCAGGCAATAAAGGATAATTTTCCGGCTGAGAAGAAAGCATGCGGGCCGCCTGACCTTCCCCAATACGTTTTATGAGATTAAACACACCGCTCACGGTAATCAGGGCGATGGCTATCCAGGAAATCCGGCGAAACTGAGCAATCGCCTTTTGCATGATATCTACACGATCTTCCGGGGCTTTACTCGACCCCATGGCCGGCACCAACGTCATTAATATATAAAAAAAACCGCCAGCCCACAGGATGACGCCCAGTAAATGAAGCCAAAGCCAAAGTACCCGTGTATCAAGCATCATGGTCGATCCCTCTCTTTCATATTTTTACATCAATGGTCCGGCGCCCAACATTAGGCAGATATAGATCGATCTCGACAGATCGTGGTGGGCGTAAAAGCCGGACTATTTCTCCCAACGTTCAGCCCATTTACCCCTTTCTAATCTTCTATCTCAGCTGTCCCAAGATGACCGAGCCCATGCCCTTTGTCAATCACTTTTTCAGCCGTAAATATCCACTTACAACAAATAGATGAAAGAGGTTGACAGAAGGTCTGTAAACACTATAATACATGGCAAACCCGTATCTTGTTTACCGATTTCGCATCACGTATATCCATGCCCCAAATAAACAAAGACGCCCCATATTTTATCGGTATAGACATAGGGGGTACCAAACTGGCTGTCGTCGTCGCAGATCGCCATGGTGAGATTCTCCAGAAAGTGCGACGACCCACGGACGCGATGCGTGGGCCCAGAGCGGTGGTGGCGACACTGTGTGCTATGTGCAGAGAGGTCATGGCGCTCGCGTCTATTTCTACAGAAAAGGTGGCAGGTATCGGGGTAAGTTGCGGTGGACCGCTGGACACCGGAACCGGTGTGGTGTATTCGCCACCGAATCTCCCGGACTGGAACGCCATTCCCCTCAAAGCATGGTTGGAAGAAGAATTACAACTGGCTGTTTACCTTGAAAATGACGCGAATGCGGGCGCACTGGCGGAATGGCTCTTCGGCGCGGGGCGCGGGTATCAAAGTCTTGTTTATATGACCATGAGCACAGGCATAGGCGGGGGATTGATACTCGACGGTCGTCTGTTTCGAGGTCCGGGAGATGCCGCTGGCGAGGTCGGGCATATGACGATTGTGTCGGATGGCCCCGTATGTGGGTGTGGAAAACATGGCTGCCTTGAGGCCCTTTGCTCGGGCCCCTCCATCGCCAGACGGGCCAAAGAACATCTTCAGATGGCCCCCCATTCCCTCATGCTCACCCTGGCCGGAGGAAAGCCGGATCTGGTTACTTCGGAAATGGTCATGAACGCCGCCCGTCAGGATGATCCCGCTGCATTACGCCTCGTTGATGAGACGGCTCGATATATGGCCATCGGCCTTGGAAATATCGTGAATATTCTTAATCCACAGATTATTATCGTCGGTACTATTCTAGTCAAAGCCCATGACCTGCTGCTGGCACCGATACGGGATTATCTACGTCGGGAAACCTGGGATCGTGTGTATGATATGGTCCAGGTCGTCCCTGCAGAACTTGGAGACGCGGTAGGAGATTTGGCGGCGATTGCAGTGATCAAGCAGAAAATGGACGCCTGTTAGAAAGGAAGAAGGTGCAAGCCGATCATTTTCGTTTTAACGGAGGAAACACCATTTTGGATTGGAATACGATCGGCCAAGAAGCCGTTCAACTATTAAGCGAATATGTCCAAATCGACACGACCAACCCCCCGGGAAATGAGCATCGCGCTACGACGTTCCTTGGTGGTATCCTGGACAAAGAGGGCATACCCTATCAGGTCTTCGAATCAGCGCCTGGCCGAAGCACGCTCTACGCACGTATAAAAGGGGATGGTTCCAAACGTCCGGTCATTCTCTACAGCCACAGCGACGTTGTGCCTGTTGATCGGGCGCACTGGCGTGTCGACCCTTTTGGTGGGGCGGTCAAGGATGGGTATATCTGGGGCCGCGGGACGCTGGATATGAAAAACCTGGGTATCGCGGAACTGATCGTTTTTCTAACGCTTCATCGCAGCAAGTTTCCGTTAAAAAGAGATATCATTCTGCTTAATGCGGCCGATGAAGAGGCCGGTGGTATGATGGGGGCTGGCTGGTTTGCTGAAAACAAAGCAGACCTTATTCGTGATACAGAGTTTTTACTTAATGAAAGTGGCAAAGGTCGGGTAGAAAACGGTAAGGTGATCTACTCCCTCGATATCACGGAAAAAACGCCGTGCTGGCTACGCCTGATTTCCAGAGGAGAGCCCGGTCACGGGGCACGTCCTAAACCTCATTCTTCCGTAAACCGGCTTCTGCGGGCGCTCCACACCATCCTTGATTACAGACCGCCGATCAAGGTCACCGAGCCGGTAGATACCTATTTCAAGGGCATATCACACCTGCAAAAAGGGTCTCGCCGTCAGCAGTTCGCCAATATCCGGGATGCGGTTAACGACCCTAAATTTTTGACAGAGCTGCATCATAGTTCCCAATACGCGGCGATATTACGCAATACCATCTCTATTACTATGCTCCAGGGCAGTCCCAAGATTAACATTATACCACAAACGGCAACGGCGGAGCTTGATTGCCGGCTGTTGCCGGAGGAGTCTCCTGAGGCGTTTATACAGGAACTGCGTAAAGTCATCGGGGACGACGGTATTGAAATCGAAACCATCCTTTCCTTCAAGAATAGCACCTCCCCCTTCGCCTCCCCCTTTGTCGATGCGGTAAGGGATGTGGTATCGACGTACCACCCCAGTGTGGAAATTATACCTAATATTCTGTCCGGATTTACGGACAGTCACTTTTTCCGGGAGTTAGGCATTCATTGTTATGGTTTTATGCCGTTCCTGTTACCTGATGACGATCTGAGAGGGATCCACGGCAACGACGAACGTATTTCCGTTGAGAATATGACCCGTGGCCCCAAAATGTTATACGAAATCATAGAGAAATTATGCGGATGATCGAGGGCACGATGACGGACGGGAAACTTCGTGCCGTGTCACTCGGCTTACGCGCTGTGCATTTAATTGCCATGGCAAGACAAGATACGACGGATTTATTTATTTGCTGATCCTTAACATTTAATAGGGAGGAACTCATGCAGGCTATTCGCGTACGTGAATTTGGTGAACCCGAAATGATGAAAGTGGAAGAAGCGCCGGACTTACAGGCTGGAGATGATCAGATCGTGGTGGACATCCAGGCGGCGGGTGTTAATCCAGTTGATACGTATATTCGTGCCGGTACCTACGCCGTAAAACCGGATCTGCCCTATACGCCGGGCATGGATGCTGCCGGGACCGTGTCTTCTGTAGGCAACGGTATACATCATGTACAGGCTGGTGATCGGGTATATTTAGCCGGAACGCTTACCGGTTCCTATGCATCGCAAGCCTTGTGTTCCGCCGCTCAGGTGCACCCTCTTCCGGATAACATCTCTTTTGCTCAGGGTGCCGGCGTGTTTGTGCCATTTGCTACGGCCTATCGCGGTCTGTTTCAAAGAGCGCAGGGAACCGCTGGTGAAACGGTGCTCGTTCATGGGGCCAGCGGTGGTGTCGGTACGGCTGCGGTACAACTCGCCCGGGCGGCCGGCTTGACGGTCATCGGAACGGCCGGTTCTGAGCGGGGCTTGACCCTTGTTGCCGAGCAAGGTGCCCATCATGTTTTCAGCCATCATGATGCCGATTATTCAGAGAAGATCATGGAGGTCACCGATGGCAAAGGGGTCCATGTGATTCTCGAAATGCTGGCGGACGTCAACTTGGACAAAGACCTCAGGATGCTGGCACATGGTGGTCGCGTTGTGGTCATTGGCAGTAGAGGCACGATAGAGATCAATCCCCGGGATGCTATGGGACGGGATGCCGCGATCCTCGGTATGGTGCTGCTGTTGGCACCACCAGAGGATATCGCCAAGATCCACGCCGGTTTATATGCCGGCCTGGAAAATGGCTCTCTTAATCCGGTTATCGGTCAGGAATTAGCCCTGGCGAATGCCCCCCAGGCTCACGTGGCTGTCATGGAACCCGGTGCCTACGGTAAAATTGTACTGATACCGTGATAAGACCAAACAGGGATGTCATCCCCCAAAAGTGGGGATGACACCCAAAACTATTAAGAGATAAAGGAGCATGCCATGGCTAATCCTCTTGTTGAACTCGGTCAATTTGGCCAGAGCCCCTGGCTGGATAACATCAGCCGTGGCTTGATTACATCCGGCCAACTGAAGGCCCTGATTGATGAAGACGGCCTGAAAGGCGTTACATCGAATCCGGCTATTTTTGAAAAATCGATCACAGGCAGCACGGATTATGATGCGGCCATCGCGCAACTGGCCTCACAGAATAAAACGGCCATGGCCATTTACGAAGCGCTGGCTATTGATGATATTCAGCAGGCAGCAGATGTACTGCGGTCTGTTTACGAGAAGACCAATGGCCGTGACGGATTTATCAGTCTTGAAGTGTCTCCATACCTGGCCAATGATACAGCGGGTACCATTGAAGAAGCCCGGCGGTTATGGCAGGCGGTAGACCGTAATAATGTGATGATCAAAGTACCGGCGACCGAGGCCGGTATCCCTGCTTTTCGCCAGCTTATCTGTGATGGGCTGAATGTAAATGTGACGCTGATGTTCTCTTTTTCGGTGTATGAAGCCGTGGCGGCGGCGTATATCTCCGGTCTGGAAGATCGGGCAGCGCAGGGCGGCGATGTGAGCGGCATCAATAGTGTCGCCAGCTTCTTTATCAGCCGGATTGATAGCCTGGTAGACGACTTGCTGGAACACCGAGCCCAAGAGGCCATCAGTGCTCTGGAACAGGAAAAAACACGGTCTCTGATCGGGAAAGTCGCTATCGCCAATGGCACCGTCACCTACCAGAGATATAGAGAACTGTTTACCTCGACCCGATGGCAAAAGCTGGCGGATCAAGGGGCAAAGACGCAACGGGTGCTCTGGGCCAGTACAAGTACTAAGAATCCTGACTATCGGGATGTGCTGTACGTAGAAGAGCTCATCGGTAAGGATACGATCAACACCTTACCGGATGCAACCCTGGCCGCTTTTCGCGATCATGGCCGGCTATCACCAACCCTGGAAAATGGGTTGGCCGATGCACGTGCGGTTATGCATACCGTAGCTGAAGTCGGTATATCCATGGATGAGGTGGCTGATCAGTTGGTGAAAGAAGGGGTCAAGAAGTTTGTAGACCCTTTTGAAGATTTAATCAACGCTATTGAGCAAAAACGATTACAACCAGTGGTGTAGTCACGCTATGACGTCCTTCTCCCTTCATACATACGAATCCGCGGTCGCCGGCGCCCTGAAGACCGCGCAGGATCGGAATCTGGTTGAACGGATATGGCAGAGGGACGCCGATGTATGGACCGGGCAGGACGAAGGCCAATGGATCGACTGGTTGGATATCGTCGATCAACAGATTTTACAAGCCCCCCTTTTTTCTTCTATCGCAGATGAAATTCGACACAGCGGTTTAACCCATGTGCTCCTGCTGGGTATGGGCGGTAGCAGTCTCTGTCCCGAAGTCATGCGGATGACCTTTGGTGTGCAGCCCGGTTTTCCTGCATTGCATGTACTCGATTCGACGGTGCCTGCTCAGGTTATGGCCTTTGAACAGGCTGTAGATTTAAGAAAAACACTATGTATTGTGGCCAGCAAGTCCGGCACAACGACTGAGCCGAATGCATTCCGGGATTATTTTTACGACCGCATCTGCCGGATCGTAGGTACAGCCCAGACCGGGCAGCATTTTATAGCCATCACCGATCCCGGGTCCCAACTGGAGCAGGATGCCCGCCGTAAAGGCTTCAGGCATATTTTTCATGGGGTGGCGAAAATAGGCGGCCGATATTCCGCATTATCGCACTTCGGTCTAATTCCATCGGCTATTATGGGCGTGGATGTGCCTGCTCTCCTGGCCCGTGCAAAAGATATGGTCCTTCGGTGTAGTCCTGCCTCTCCCGGCGATGAAAATCCAGGCCTGACGTTGGGCATCACCCTGGGCACTTTAGCAGGCACCGGTTGTGATAAGGTGACCTTCATCACCTCTCCGGCGATCTGGGACCTGGGTGCCTGGCTGGAACAGTTGATTGCAGAAAGTACCGGAAAGAAAGGCGTCGGACTGATTCCCATTGATAACGAGCCCACCGGCCAGAGAGCGAGGTATGGCGCGGACCGTGTGTTCGTTTATATCAGACTCGCGTCGGATGCCGGCACTGCCCAGGATCAATTTATCCATGAGATGGAAGCGGACGGACATCCCGTAATTCGGTTGACGATGACGGATCCATTGGACATCGGGGCCGAGTTTTTTCGGTGGGAATTTGCAACGGCGGTAGCGGGGACAGTCCTGAAGATTAATCCATTCGATCAACCGAATGTGCAGGAAAGCAAAGAATTTACGAAAGAATTAACGGATGCCTACGAGCAAACCGGCCACTTGCCTCCGGAGACAGCCGTCCTGGATTCTGATGGCATCAAATTATATACGGATATCGACAATGCCGACGTGCTATCGGCGCTGGCGGATCAATCAGGCTACCCCTCTGGCTCCCTTGAATCCTGGCTGGCCGCCCACCTGAGTCGCATTAAGCCCGGAGATTATGCTGCCCTTAATGCGTATGTAGCTATGAATGAGGTAAATCAGGAGCTTTTACAGGCGATTAGACTACTCATATGTGGTCGCAAACAGGTTGCCACTACCCTGGGGTACGGGCCGCGGTTTCTGCATTCAACCGGCCAGTTACACAAGGGGGGACCCAATTCGGGGGTCTTTTTTCAAATCACCTCTGATGATGTCCATGACGTCGCCATACCAGACAAACGCTTTTCATTCGGCATCCTGAAATCCGCCCAGGCCACTGGTGATTTCATGGCCCTCAGCAGCCGGCAGCGCCGCCTGCTCCGCGTCCACTTGCCGGCAGACGTCCCGGCCGGGTTGGCGCAATTAAAGCAGGCGATAGATACCGTGATGATACTTACATAACATACGTTTTTACACGGAGGCATCTGATGCAACTCGGAATGATAGGGCTTGGTCGTATGGGCGGTAATATGGTCCGGCGCCTGATGAAGGGCGGCCATGACCTGTTTGTCTATGACCACAGCGCAGAAGCCGTAGAGGAACTGGCGCAGGAAGGCGCTACCGGTGCTGCATCGTTGGCCGATCTGGTTGAAAAGATAGAAGCCCCTCGTGCCATCTGGGTGATGGTGCCGGCCGGCGGACCGACGGATGAGACCGTGAACGAGTTAGCAGGCCTGATGGATACGGATGATATCATCATCGATGGAGGAAATTCCTACTTTAAAGATGATGTGCGTCGTGCCAAAGCGCTTGCCGAACGTCATCTGCACTATGTAGACGTGGGGACCAGTGGTGGGGTCTGGGGGCTTGACCGAGGGTATTGCATGATGATTGGTGGTGAGCAGACGGTGGTTGAACATCTGGATCCCATTTTTAAAACCCTCGCCCCGGGGCCCGATCCGGGTGTGACACCCAATTCAAAAGCCGAAAACGGATATATGTATGCCGGTCCAGCTGGCGCGGGTCATTTTGTTAAGATGATCCATAATGGGATCGAGTATGGTATGATGCAGGCGTTTGCAGAGGGGTTTGAAATTTTTAAAGAAGCCGCATCGGATAAAGTGGACGAAACCCACCGGTACGACCTCGACCTGCATGAAATCGCTGAAGTATGGCGGCATGGCAGCGTCGTCAGTTCATGGCTTCTTGATCTCCTTGAGATTGCCCTGCGTGATGATCAGGCGCTCTCTGATTTTTCAGGCCATGTTGGTGATTCCGGTGAAGGCCGATGGACGATACAGACCGCCATAGAAGAAGATGTACCGGCCCATGTCTTAACCGCCTCTCTCTTTACCCGTTTCCAATCCCGGCAGGACAGCAACTATGCAGGCAAAGTGTTGTCTGCCTTGAGACATCAATTTGGCGGCCATGTAGAAAAGAAATAAGAGAACAGGAAAAAGGAAGAACCACCATGATTCAAATTGCCCCATCCGTACTCTCCGCAGATTTTACACACCTGGCAGATGACCTTAAAGCCGTTGAATTAGCCGGTGCTGATCGGATTCATGTTGATGTCATGGACGGTCATTTTGCGCCGAACATCACGATGGGCCCTTTCATCGTAGAAGCTATTTCTTCCGTAACGGCTCTGCCGCTTGAAGTCCACCTGATGATTGAACGGCCCGATCGGTATATTGATGATTTCATACAGGCTGGCTCGGATATTCTTATCGTCCACCAGGAGAACGTGCCCCACCTCCATCGTGTCGTACAATATATTAAACAACAGGGCAAACAGGCCGGTGTGGCACTGAATCCCGGTACACCTGCGCATACCCTGGACGATATTCTGGGTGATCTGGATCTGGCTTTGGTCATGTCGGTGAATCCAGGTTTTTCCGGCCAAAAATTCATTTCACCCACGCTGGGTAAAATTCGGCAGATCAGGCAGCAGATAGAAGATCGTCATCTCTCCTGTGATCTCGAGGTTGATGGTGGGGTTAACTCGGATAATGCTTCGGAGATTGTTCAGGCCGGGGTCAACATTCTGGTTGCTGCTACGGCCATCTTTAAACACCCGGAGGGTATTGGCGGAGGTATACGCGCCTTACGTCATCGGGCAGAAAATCCGACCATGCTGGTGTAATGGCGGGAACCTTCCTGAAAATGTCTTCATTTACGACATGTCTCTACGAGGGTGTACAGAAAATATCTTCTGGCGAAGAGCGTGGCTTTTTCGCTCGTTTTTCGCATGACGAATCTATTTTCTATACACTCTCTAACAGAAGATGCCCCGCAAGATATGGGTAAGTGCTTTGCGGGTCTTTTTACCCTTTCTTTACCGTTTCTGATGTACCATTTGCCATCCACCTTTCCTGCCCATGTCCATGAATCGGTTTCGTAAAATCAAGTTGTTTTACGTGATCATCTTCTCACTCATTTTCATCGTGGCTGAGCTCTCGCTGACGATTTAAGCCGTACAATATATTGAACGGCTGCTTATAAGTCAGCGGTTCGAGCAGAATAAAATTCTGACTCAACTGGCGCTGGAAGCCGTGCGACATGTCGACCCCCAGAAGGACATGACACAGGCCCGGGTAAACCTCCTCAAACGGCTGTCGATGATGCATTTTTTCGACGACCAATCGTTTTTATGTGCGGTTGACTCCAGCGGGTATGTCTTCGCGCACTTCAATCCGGATATGATCGGCATGTATCAGGGCGACCAGTATCTCGAAACGGCGGAAGGCCGAAGGCCGTATATCGGGGAAGCGTATCTAATCGAAGGGATCTGGGACAACGAGGCGGCTTCAACTATAGAAATCGTATCGACGCTTTTGGACCCGGACACCCAGATTACCATTGCGGTCCATCAGAACAAGACCATCGTCGACCAGCAGATCGGGACGATCCAGATGTATTTTATCGTGACCAGTGTAATCATTTTTGGGGCACTTTTTATCATTGGCCTTGCGGTTACCCAACGGATCATCGAGCGGCATCTCGATGAGATTCAACATGCCGAGGCCGCCCTTCACGAGGCGAAAAACACGGCCGAGGCCGCGAACAGAGCCAAGAGTGATTTTCTGGCACGGATGAGTCACGAACTACGCACCCCGCTTAATGGTATTTTAGGCTATGCCCAGCTTATGAAACGTGATCCGCGTCTGACGGAATCGCACAAGGAAGGGGCTAACATCATTCAGCGCAGCGGTGAACATCTGCTGGAGCTGATCAACGATGTGCTGGATCTGTCGAAAATTGAAGCCCGTCGCATGGAATTGAGAGAAACAGAGGTTCGGTTGCAGCAGATGTTGACAGGTATTGTAGACTTATTCACGATACGCGCAGAACAAAAAGGATTACGGTTCAGATTCGAATCGTCAAACGCCCACCCGGTTGGTATCTGGGCTGACGAACAGAAGATCCGGCAGGTTCTAATCAATTTGCTGGGCAATGCTGTAAAATTCACACGCTCTGGTGAAGTCCGTCTTGTGGTTACCGCGCTGGAAACGGTAAGCGCAGAGCGGATTACCCTTCGTTTTTGTGTAGAGGATACCGGGATCGGTATTGATGCCACGCAGCTGGAAACCATATTCCAACCGCTTTCCAGGATTGAACAGAAAGACTCTACAAGCGAAGGGACCGGCTTAGGGTTATCCATCAGCCATGAATTTGTCCGCATGATGGACAGCGACCTCAAGGTCAAAAGCCGGCCGGAGGAAGGCACCGCTTTCTGGTTCGATATCACCTGTCCACTGGTAGCGTGCCCTGACTCACCGGAGACGATGGTGCATCAGGGCCCTGTTACCGGGTATGCCGGTCCGCCCAAAAGTATTCTTGTTGTAGATGATGCGGCCGATAATCGGCGTGTGATTGTAGACGCGCTACACCCTCTTGGGTTCAAAATGTATGAGGCCGAAAATCGGGCCGAGGGGCTCCGAATCGCGCGGGAAAAGGTACCGGATCTTATGCTGGTTGACCTGATCATGCCGGATCAGGATGGATTTGAGACGGTGCGGCAGGTGAAACAAGCTTCTGAATTAAAATTAATGGCCATCCTGGCCTTATCTGCCAGCGTCTCTGAAGAAAGTCGCCGGGATAGCCTTGAAGCTGGCTGTGATGATTTTATTCCCAAGCCAGTGGCATTTGACACGCTGATGGACGCCATCCGAAAGGCACTCGACCTGGTCTGGCAAAGTGATGGAGAGGAAGCCCCCTCTTTATCCACAGCCGAAGCGACCACCTCCTCCCCAACGCAACCCATGATTATGCCCCCTCTTACGGATATTGAAACATTGCATAAATTAGCGGTTGTAGGCGACATCCAACATCTTCTTCGTGCGTTGGACCGGATCGCATCTGAGCCAACGTATCATACGTTTACAGACACCATTCTCGGGCTGACCAAAACCTACGATCTGAAGCAAATTCGTACGCTTCTGGAAGCCCATGTATGATGAAAGCAAATAGCGGTCTAGATATGAAGATCCCCCGGCACCCTTCACCCCGCTCTTCAAAATGGCATGATGGCCATATTTCGGAGGGGCCCTATGATGACTAACAGCCAGGCTGTACAGGGTTCTATACTGATTGTTGATGATATGCCGGTCAACATCGATGTACTGTTTAAATATCTGGATAAAAATGACTTCCGGGTCTTTGTCGCCCGGGACGGAGAAAACGCGATTGAACAGACGCCTCTGGCGAAACCAGATCTCATTTTACTTGATGTGGTGATGCCGGGTATCGATGGTTTTGAAACATGCCGACGATTGAAAGCCAATCCGGATACGAAACATATTCCGATCATATTTATGACGGCGTTATCGGACACCGTTGACAAAGTAAAAGGGTTTGAGGCGGGCGCTGTTGATTACATCACCAAACCCATTCAGCATGAAGAGGTCCTCGCTCGCATAACCACACACCTCACGCTACGCAATCTCCAACGTCGCCTCGAAGAATGGAATGCCCTGCTGGAAACGCGTGTACAGGATCGTACGGCCGAACTAGGCCACAGCCAATACCCAGTTGCAGGCAGAGGTTGTCGAACGAAAACGGACGGAGGTCGCCCTGCGTCAGGTGGTTGATGCACTTGAAAGACTTAAAAACCGGTTGCATGCAGAAAATATCTATCTCCAGGAAGAGATCAAAACCGAATATAATTTTGAAGAGATGGTCGGCTCCTCACCCCCGATGCAGCAGGTGTTTAACCTCATACAGCAGGTCGCCGAGACGGATACCACGGTCCTGATTACCGGGGAGACCGGTACAGGCAAGGAACTTGTAGCCCGTGCCCTTCATAACCACAGCAAGCGAAAAGACAGCGCGGTGATTAAAGTAAATTGTGCCGCCTTGCCGGAAGGGCTGATTGAAAATGAGTTGTTTGGCCATGAA
>Ga0114999_10000191_pt1 | contig 90815 bp, 69 predicted proteins | sample ArcticOcean_MG_C_3_FD_89820 | JGI IMG/M metagenome (GOLD analysis project Ga0114999, IMG submission 89820) | Marine microbial communities from western Arctic Ocean - ArcticOcean_MG_CB8_126 | ecosystem: Environmental > Aquatic > Marine > Oceanic | place: Arctic Ocean: Canada Basin | collected...
GCCCTCAGCTCAGATCAGTTCCTTGATCGGCTGCATGTTTGACAGATACTGAGGTCGACCGGATGGGTCCTTGATCGTTGTCGTCAGGACGTCGATGCCCAGGTTCCGGTACACCGTCGCAAAAATCTCCTGCACGTGAACCGGACGCGTCTGAGCCCGCTCGCCCAAACGGTTCGTACTGCCCACCGCCTGGCCACCCTGGATACCGCCTCCAGCTATGTAGGCACAACTGACCTGAGGCCAGTGGTCGCGGCCAGCACCCTTGTTGATCCGAGGCGTCCGCCCAAATTCGCCCCAAACCAAAACCGTCACGTCGTCGATCATGCCTCGCTCTTCCAAATCGTCGAGCAACGCTCCAACAGCCCGGTCGATCCGAGTCCCGTGGTGACGCACCAGTCCTTCATTGTTGCCATGACTGTCCCAACGACCAAACGTCAGCGTCACGCAACGGACTCCAACCTCGACCAATCGACGTGCCCGCAAAACCAACGTGTTGTCCGTCGCCGCTCCGTCGTACTTGTACGTGTACGGCTTCCCGTCTCCATACTTCTCGCGGATCTCGGCCGATTCCTTCTCCAGGTCCAACGCGTCAATCAGCTTGCTCGACGTCAAGACGTCGAACGCCTGCTGCTCGTACGAATCGATCGCCGTCAGCTGGCCACTTGCATCCACGTCTCGACGCAACCGGTCGATGCTCCTGAGCAACGACTTGCGATCACTCAGACGATCCGTCGTCACACCGTTGAGCTTCATGTTCGCCAACCCGGCACCGTCAGGAACGAACGGAGCAAACGTGCCGCCCAAGAACCCCGGAGTGCCCGGGTTGCGCCACACACCGTCGGTCTTCATCCCAACATATGGCGGCACGCCGCGGTCGACTGGACCATGCAGCTTGTGCAGCACACTGCCGATCGCCGGATGTCCGCCCATCGAACGCATCTCGGCATGACGAAAACCCGTCATGCACTGGAACGAATCGTGACGACCCTCGCAGCCAACCACCGCTCGCAAGACCGCCGCCTTGTCCATCGACTGAGCGATCTTCGGAAAACACTCGCCAATCTGAAGACCCGGTACACTAGTCGCGATCGGTCGGAATGGACCTCGAATGTTCTTGGGAGCCTCGGTCTTGATCTCCCACATGTCCTGGTGAGGTGGACCACCGCCCAGGAATATGTTGATCACCGACTTGTGGCTCGACTTCGTGCCACCAGCCGACTCGGCACGCAGAATATCCGCCTGGTTCAGACCAAATGCACCAACACCCAACGCACCAATCTTCAGCATCCCGCGACGCGAAATCCCGTCACAGTAGCCCGAACGTCCGTTCCTGCGACCAGATCGAGACTCAAAGATCGTCAGCATGGGCTGGCTCCGCTTTCTGATGACTCATGAACACGTAACAGCACACCGCAGCACACCATAACACATCGCAACAGTACCCTTTTATGCGATCGGCATTCCTCGAGTCAACTTGAAGCCAAATTATCAAGTTCTGCCTTCAAACGCCTCAATGCTCGCAGATGTCGCATTCCAGACGCTGCAGGAGAAAGATCCAGGGCCAAAGCGGCTTCACTGTTCGTTAATTGCTCGAAATGCCGCATCTGCAGGATATCTCGATCATCCTCATCCAACTCCTCGATCGCCTCAACTAACCTCAACTGCATTTCCCGACGAATCGACGCAGCGGCCGGGGTCAGCTCTGCATCGGCCAGTCGAGCGATCAGGTCCAGAGAACTCTGATCCGAGTGGACTCGAGACACCAGCGGTCGTTCGCGATCGACACTGCGCCGTTGAGCCTTCCGGTGCCGCCGGTGCATGTCGATCAGTCGATCTCGAGCCAACTGCCTGAGCCATAAGTGGAAGGGCAGGGTGGGTTGGTCAAGGTACTTGGCCAGTCGGTTCGACGCTTCCAACAGCACATCCTGAACGACATCGCTGGCATCCACACGACGAGCGATTGCGCGGTCCATACGATGGTCGACGAGTTTTCTGAGCGCGTCGCGGTGCCGATCCATCAGGCCGTTGACCGCCTTGGGATCCCCTTCGCGTGCCGCCGCGAGCAGTTCGCGGGTGCGATCCGAATCGGGCCAGATGCGTTCCGATTGACTTGCCATGGTCCTGTCGCCGGCCGTCACGTCTTGACGCAACCCTGCCCGGCCACCTCCGGTGGCAATCCGGTGTCAGTATCCGGCCGGACGTCCTCGAGCCGATAGTCCTCGATCGCCAACCCCTCGACCACCACCTCCTGCAACCTCTGCCAACCCCGCGTCACCAGGTCTTCGCGGCGAGCCACCTCCCCCGCATCGAGTTCCCTTTTGTCAAAGGGCCCCTCGACCACGACCGGTTCGAACCGGCTGTCGATGATGAACTGAGCCTGCACGGTGTTACAGCGAATGTGCCGTTCCGACTCGATCGTCAAAGCTGTCGCCGGCCGTTCCCCGATCACAAACGACAGATACAGATCACTCTCGTGGATCTCGTCCACCGCCGATCCACAGATCTCGCAGAGATACCCTTCGTCGCAACGTGCCATGCGAGCATTGTAGCCAAAGTCGGCGATCCGGGTATTCTGCGAGACCCGAAACAGCCGCGGCGGCGGGTGGTCACTGCCTGTAACGTGTGCCACACTGGAGAACCCGCCGCGTCGCGGCCCACACCACCCCGGCCTCCAGTTCACTGGCTTTCAGTCGATGTCACTCGCACGCTTCAGTGTCAACAACCACGTGTTGGTCAACATGCTGATGCTGGTGATCCTGCTGGCCGGCGGGATCTTCGCCTTCACGCTGGTCCGCGAGTTCTTCCCCGAGTCGCGACCGAACAAGGTGATGATCGCTGCGGTTTACCCGGGACAACAGCCCGAGGAGATCGAGAAGTCGGTCACGATCAAGATCGAAGAGGTGATTCACGACATCGAGGGTGTCGAGAAGGTCGATTCGACGATTTCCGAAGGTGTCAGCCTGACGACGTTGACCTTGTTCAGCGACGTCGAGGACATCAACGTGCTGGTGCAGGAGGTCAAGAGTGAGGTCGATTCGTTGGCCGATTTGCCCGAGGAAGTCGAGCGGGTGACCGTCCAGAAACTCGAACCGCGACTCCCTGTCATCAGCGTCGCACTGTTCGGCCAAGGCAGCGAGTCCGAACTGAAACGAGCGGTCAAGAGGTTGCGAGACGACCTGTTGCTGTTGCCCGGAGTCAGCGACGTGCAACTGTCGGGGATCCGCGACGACGAAATCAGCATCGAACTGAAGCCTCACAAACTGCTCGAATACGACGTCACCTTCGACGAGGTCGCGTCGGCCATCCGAGCCGTCAACATCGATGTCTCGACCGGACAACTCAAGGGCGACCGATTGAGTGTTTCGGTGAGGATGCTGGGCGAGGAAGACCGTGGAGTCGATCTCAGCGACATTGTCATCCGCAGCGACCCCGACGGTCGCAAGATCCGACTCAGCGACCTGGCAACCATCCACGACGGGTTCATCGAGAGTGATCTCGAGAGCTACTTCAACGGCGAACCGGCCGCTCATTGTGTCGTCTTCAAGACACGCAGCCAGGACGCGATCCAGATTTCTCGAGTGGTCAAGGCTTACGTCAAGGGGAAGCTCGGCGAAAACTTCGACCCGTTCGGGTTCCAGCAAATTGCCAACGACCCCTGGTACCTGAAACCAGTCTCGACGGTCGGCAGCGGCATGAGCTGGCTGATGACGGTCGTCAGCGGCCGAGGCGATCCGAGGACGATTTACGAGCAGAGTGCCGCCAGTCCGTTCGAACACCAGTTCCAAGTCGCCCTGCACACCGACCTGGCGAGGTTCATCGAAGGTCGGCTGGACCTGATGACTCGCAACGGCCGAGCCGGCCTGATGCTGGTGCTGCTCAGCCTGATGCTGTTTCTCAATTGGCGAGTCGCCATCTGGGTCGCCACCGGCCTGATCGTCTCGTTCCTGGGCACCTTCATCGTGCTGTGGGCGATGGGTGAGACGATCAACCTGCTGAGCATGTTCGGGCTGATCATCGTGCTAGGGATCATCGTCGACGACGCGATCATCATTGGCGAGAACATCTACCGTCACGTCGAGGAGGGGTTGCCGCCCGAAGAGGCGGCGATCCGCGGGACCGACGAAGTGGCCTGGCCGGTCTGCGTCACGATCATGACCACCATCGCCGCCTTCACACCGCTGCTGTTCATCCGAGGCCAGATCGGGGACTTCATGAGAGTCCTGCCAATCGTCGTGCTGGCCGCTCTGACCGTCTCGCTGATGGAAGCCCTCGTCATCCTGCCCGCTCACCTGGCTCATATCAAGATCTCGCCCAAGAACGATCAGGCCACCGGCTGGCGCCGCTGGCTGAAATCTCTGGCCACGGCACCGGATCGGATGATGCGAGGCCGACTGCTCGACTGGTACGCCCGGCTGCTGCGAGTCGCTCTGACATGGCGATACATCACCCTGACTCTCGCCGTCTCGACCGTTGTACTCAGCTTCGGACTGATCTCCGGAGGCTTCGTCGAGATGGTATTCATCCAAAAGATGGACAGCGAGACGATGTTCTGCGGTGTCGAGATGCCCGTCGGAACCGTCGTCGACCAGACCCGAAAACAGGTCAAACGACTCAACGACTTCGCCCTGACGCTGCCCGAAGTGAAGAACGTCCAGATGTTCGTCGCCGTGCAGATGGACTTGAAGGGAGGAACTGGAGCCGAACTGCAGTCGCACTTGGGCCAGATGGTCCTGGAACTGCGAGCGGCCGACGAACGAGAAGCCGACGAGCAACGATCGAGTGACGAACTGCTTGTCGAACTCCGCGAGTTCTCGCGAACACTCCACGGAGTCAACTCGGTCAACTGGGATACGATGAATGGCGGGCCGGGTGGCCGAGACATCTTCATCAAGGTTTCGGGACCCGACTTCGACGAACTGACCGAAGTGGCCCAGGAACTGCAAGAGACTCTCGATACCTACACCGGCGTCTACGACCTCGACGACGACCACGACGAGGGCAAACGCGAAGTGACTCTACGGCTCAAGGAGTCCGCTCGAGCGACCGGCATCGACGAGGCCCGGCTGGGCAGCCATGTCCGCAGTGCACTCTACGGGCGCGAATCGCACCGGATCAGTCGCAACCGCGAAGACGTTCGGGTGATGGTCCGGTATCCTGAAGCCTACCGCGCGAACTTGTATCACCTCGAATCGATGTGGATCCCCACGGCAATGATTGCCGGAGTCCGCAATTGGGTGCCTTTGAGTGAGGTCGCTCGACTGGAACCGGGTGACGGTTTCACTTCAGTGCACCGCAGCCAACGCCAGCGGGCAGTGTCGGTCTTCGGAGCCGTCGATACGTCGGTCGCAGATTCCTCGGTCGTGCTCAACCGGGTTCGAATAGAATTCGATCGCGAGATTGCTCCGAAACACCCCAACGTTCGCATCGAGTTCCTGGGCAATTTCGAAGAACGTACCAAGGCCTTCGGCAGTCTCTGGATCGCCTTCCCCGTGGTGCTCGTGCTGATCTACATGATGCTGGCCGGCCTGTTTCGCAGCTACGCTCAACCTATCGTCGTCATGGCAGCCATCCCGTTTGGATTGGTGGGAGCCATTCTCGGGCACTGGATCACCGGAAACCCGATCACCATCCTCAGCCAAATCGGATATGTCGCACTGGCCGGGATCCTGGTCAACGACAGCCTGATCCTGGTCGACTTCATCAACCGACGGATCCGAAACGGCGAGGATCCTTTCGAAGCCAGCGTCGATGGGGCTCGGTCCAGACTCCGAGCCATCCTGCTGACCACTCTGACAACCGCCTCGGGACTGACACCGCTGATGTTCGAAACCAGCTTCCAGGCCCAGTTCCTGGTCCCGATGGCCGTCACCCTGACCTTCGGACTGATATTCGCCACCGCACTCACCCTGGTAATCGTCCCGGCGCTGAACCTCGTCTTCCTGGACATCAAACAGTTGACCGGCTTCGACGACGAATGATCCCCAGGGACTGACTCACCGCCCTTGACGGGTGCCTGTACCGACGCCCGGCCTAGTAGGTCCAATTCAGCGAGAAGCTGTAGTTCTCGGTCCAGAAGCTCGACCGGTTCACATCGATCGTCGGGAACAGACCCTCCGACGGATTCCCCGCCCAGTTGATGCTGCCCGAAGGTCGAGCCACGTGGCCGACGAACAGCAGCGTGTAACCGAGCCGGAAGTTCGCCGCACTCAACAGCTTCGATCTCCGCAAGATCGGCACCTTGGCGAACAACGGTGCCTCGGCAAAGAACGACTGTTCGATGACTTCCGAGACATGAGTGTGCTGGTCGCTATCGCTGAACCGGTTGGGTTGAGGATCCTCGGGTGTGGGCGTCAGGAAGTTGGTCTGCCGAGTCGTCATCCCGATGTTGTTGCCCGAAAGTTTCAGCTTCTCGGTGTTGGCAGTCAGGGCGATCTTGGTCTGCCCCCACAGCTTGAACTTGGTGCCGCCCAGGTCGTATCTCAAACCGATCTCCGGCCCAATCAAACTACTCCGCATCACGTTGTTCAGGGTCGAACTCAGAGGGTACATCGCAGGGTCGTTGTAGATGATAAAGCGATACTCGTCCGAGTTCTGACCACCACCTCCACCGCCGCCGCTCGTGCCACCCTCTTCGACCAATGCCGCGTTGTCGATGATCCCGTCACCGTCCTCGTCAAACATGTTCCCCGGCGAATGCAGCTTGACGTCACCGTTGAAGGGATCGTCCAAGTCCTCCAAGTTGTCGTAACTCAGACCACTGTCCTGCCCGTAGAAGTGAAAACCTTCCTGCAGCCGCATGTAACGCACTCCAACCATCGGACGCACCATGAACGTCTTGGTCTGATACGACGGTGACAGGATCCAGTGCACCGACATGCCATACGTGCGACTCTTGGACGTCACCTGAAACTCGAGATCGTAGGGTGCGGTGACTCCAAACGTGCTGCCATCGTCCAGCGGCAGGCCGCGGAGATTCAACAGGTTGTTCTGCAGGATGAAGTCCTGCGAAGTCGGCGTGTCCTCGTTGTTGTTGCCACCGCCACCAGTGGATTGGCCAAACTGACCACCGGCCGTGCCAATTTCGTTGAGCAGAAAATCGGGAGGCGAAAGTAGCAGCAACAAGGTGTCCTTCTGAGCACCTCGGCCTGCAGGCAGCGAGTCGCGAGCGTCGAATTTCTCGTTCAGACTCTGGCCAAAACCCTCAAACATCAACCCGCTGTCGTCCGGATCGAAATAGCCCAGTTGGAGCCGGATGCCGGTGCCGGTCGGGCCGGCGATTGCGTTTTGCAGCTGAACAGCGTCGTAGTAGTTGAAGCCGGGAATCCCCGCCTGCGGCACGCCACGGAACTGGTCCACAACACTCTGCTGCTGGCTCCCGCCACCGCCGCCACCACCACTGTCACCCAGGTCGTACGGATCCTCTTCGAGAATCGGCAGGACCAGGTCCTTGTAGGTCAGAGCCGAGCTGTGGCCGAGGAAACCGGTTGGTTTGCGGTTGCGGGCCGAGAGAATGTCGATGTTGAAGAACATCCGACGGCCTCGGTTCGACGACACACGGTTCCACATCCCGTCTCGGATGTAGTGCTTGTCGTACTCGAAGTCGTACGTCGAATTGCCTGGAAACGGCGCCATCGACGCCGGTGCCATGCCCTGAGGAGGATACGCACCCGGAGGTGGTCCCTGGGACATCGCCTTGCGACCCGAAAGGGCCAGAGCAATCAGACAGATTGCCAGCGTCAGTCGCCGTGACACCCGCATCAGATCATCCTTGACAGACTACCGGAACGGGCAAGTCGCCCATATATCGACCGCGCACAAACGTGGTCCTAACGGTTTTATCGGTCAGGTAATCTGGCAATCTGTAACGATTATCGGGGACATGACGAATTTCTTGGTTGTGGGGATGATCGGGGTTCAGCAGCCTGTTAGAGCACCGGACCAATCGACCAGGGACAAAACTCCTCTTCCCCAACCCCCTGTTCCTCGCTTTTCGTCGACTTCCCACTGGCCACCGCCACGATCTCGTCAAAGATCTCCCGACCCAACTCCTCGACCGAAGCCCCTTCGAGAATGCGGCCGGCGTTGATGTCCATGTCGTCGATCATCCAGTCGAACATCCGGCTGTTCGAGGCGATCTTGATACAGGGGACCGGTTTGCAGCCAAAGCAGCTGCCACGTCCGGTCGTGAACACCAGCACGTTGGCGCCTCCGGCCACCATCCCGGTGATCGATGCCGGGTCGTAGCCCGGAGTGTCCATGACGACAAATCCTCGACTGGTCACTCGCTCGGCGTACCGGTAAACCTCCTCGAGTGCCGTGCTGCCACCCTTGGCGATCGCTCCAAGCGATTTTTCATAGATCGTCGTCAACCCGCCCGCCTTGTTGCCCACCGACGGGTTGTTGTTGATTTCGGCTCCGAACTTCGCCGTGTACTCCTTCCACCACTCGATCCGTTCCAGCAGCTTTCGTCCCACTTCCGGACTCCTCGCCCGACGTGTCAGCAAATGCTCGCCACCGTAAATTTCGGGCGTCTCGCCCAATATCGAAGTCGCCCCGGCCGCCACCAACAGGTCACTGGCAATGCCAACAGCCGGATTGGCCGTCACACCACTGTTCCCGTCGCTCCCTCCACACTCGGTCCCCAGGATCAACTCCGACACCGGAATCTCGACCCGCTCGACCGAATTCACCTCGGGCAACATCTCCTGCAACACACCCACCGCCCGCTCGACCGTCTTCCTGATTCCCCCCTCGTCCTGGATGTTCATCACCAACGGAAGCGATTCCACCCGCCCCGAGTCCTCTCCCGGAACGTCCAATTGCACCAGGCCGTGGTTGTCGACCAGGAACGAGCCCTGCCCGGTTTCGCAGCCCAGGCCCAGCACCAGGAAACCGCCAATGTTGGCGTGCTGGGCAAACCCCGCGAGCGTCCTGGCCAGCTGGTCGTGATCCTCACCACCGTACTGCATCGCACAGCCGCCCTGGTGGACCAGGGGCACGATGCCGTCGATGTTCGGAAAGTCATCCAGCAAGCCCTCGTCGAAGGCCCTGGCAACAGACTTCGACGCGGTTGCCGAACAGTTGACCGTGCTGACGATTCCCAGGTAGTTCCGCGTCCCGGCACGGCCATCGGCACGACGGTAACCCTGGAATGTCTGGCCAGTGATCGGATCCAGTGGATCCGGCACGGCACTCGAAAAAGCGTAGTCGAGATCCAGGTCGCCGGGTTCGACGTTGTGAGTGTGCACCCACTCGCCCGAGGCAATCGGTTCGGTCGCATACCCGATCACCTGCCCGTACTTGCGGATCGGGTCGCCTGCGCCGATCGAGGTCGAAGCCACCTTGTGACCCAACCCGATCGCCTCGGATACGGCAAAACCCTCCACCGCCTGCCCGGCTGTCCCACCCGAAATCACCGTCCCGGCCGACACGTCCATCCGTGCCACCACGATGTTGTCGTCGGCATGCAACCTCAGACACGGACTGAAATCGGACTGGCTGTTCATTACGACACTCACACTTAAAGACGGGACTCCACTTCTATCGGAATCCTCCAAGAGCATCAATCGAGGCGAACCGCACTACTCGCCGAACAGGCACCTCGACTTGCAGCCCAGCCAGCCTGCCCCTTCGGCCTTCTCGACTTTTCGCCAAATTGCTATCCTCCCGCCGCAATCAACAACCTCACACATCCCACGGCATCCTCGGAACCCCGCCATGATCGGTGCCCAACTCACCCCACGCGACTACTTCAGCCTCTGCAGCAAGACCTTCGAATCACTCGATCTCGAATCGCTCGAATCGCTCGCCCGCCAGATTCACGCCGCCTGGCTCGACGGCCATTTCGTTTTTATCTGCGGCAACGGAGGCAGCGGTGCCAACGCGTCGCACTTCTGCGAAGACCTGGGAAAAAGCACGTTGGATCCCGAAGACTTCAACAACGACGACATGCCTCGCCTCAAGGTGCTGTCGCTGACCGACAACACGCCCTACATCCTGGCCTGGGGCAACGACGAGGGGTTCGAGCGGATTTTTGTCGAGCAATTGAAGAACTTCGCGTCACCCGGCGACATGCTGATCTCGATCAGCGGCAGCGGCAACAGCCCCAATGTGCTGCGAGCCGTCGAGTGGGCCAACAGTCACCAGTTGACCACCTGGGGCGTCACCGGCTTCGACGGTGGCCAACTGCAGCAACTGGCCAATCACAACCTGCACGTCGATTCGGACGACATGGGACTGGTCGAATCGGTCCACCTCGTCGCCTTCCACTGGGTGCTCGACGACGTCTACGCCCGGATCAACTGTGTCGGCCGTTACGAAAGCCAGGGAATCCGCCAAGCAGCCTGAAAACCCGGGACTAGTTCGCCAGCGGCACGGCGGGCGGGTCGACTGGTCCGAGTCGATTGGCCGGAGCGACGAACTTCCGGCCGGACTTCAGGTCTGCGATCAGGCCGACGATCACCTGAGCGGGAATCGCGTGCGATTCGGTCCGACCCTCACGGGCAATGTTGATTCCCACCGCCCGCCCGTTCAGATCAACCACGGGCCCGCCACACTGTTCGGGCTTCAGCACCGTGTCGTGAGCAAACGCGTTGGGAAACCCACCACGCCGGAAACTCAACTGGCCACCCAACTTGTTCATCAGGATGCTGCGGTTCGGGACGTGTTCGTCTGGCGAACCCAGCCGAGCGTTGGCATCGAATTCCACCTGGCCACGCCGCACTCGCATCGGCAACACATCGCCGGGGCGGAACTTGCGGATCTGGTCCCTGAGTACCCGGCCCCTGGGAATCGTGGTTCCCGCCACACGGATAATCACATCGCCAACAGTCAACCCGATTCGACTGGCACCACTGTTGGGCATCACCCGAGTGATCAGGGCGCCTCCGAATACGTCGTCAAAACCGACTCCCAGGAATCCGTGCAAATGCTGGATCTGACGTCGGCGAATACTGACCACTCCGACGGCCACCGGCAGTTCACTCGGTCCACACGTCGCCAACAGCGACCCGACCGTCGGATCCTTCTCGCTCTGCCACTCCACCACGCTCAGACCGGTGACTTCGATCTTGAGCATCACGAGATCGTGTTCGGCATGGAATCCGACCTGGCGAGCCGAATGACTGGTGCCATCCTTCAGACGGCACCGAATCGCTCCGCCATGAATCCCGTTGACCTGGCTCGCCTTGGTCAGCACCCAACCGTCGGAACCGACAATCGCCCCCAAAGCCCTCTGCCGTCCATCGACCAGCACGGCCACCGTCGCCTGGCTCGGCGCCACGACAACCGGCCGAAACGCTTTACGGATCGCCGTGCCGCTTTTGTAGAGGTCTCGAGGCAACCGGGCAGGCGGGGCGGCGGCGGCCACGACGGCCATCAACAGAACGACCACCAGTAGTCTCAACCACACCGACACGCGACGATGCAGGCCAATCGAGCCAATCGAGCCAACCGAGCCAATCATGGTCCACGGCCTCCGGCCAACGTCACCGTAATTTCTACCGCCTTGCCGTTTCTCTGGATCGACAGCCTCAGCTTGTCGCCAGGCTTCTTGTTCTGGACATGGTTGAACAGCGAATCAAACCCCTCGAATCCCCGGCCATCCACCTTCACGATCACGTCACCCGATCGGACTCCCGCCCGAGCCGCCGGCAGGTTCGGACTCACTGCGGTGACAGTGCAGCCCAAGTCATGGTCGACACCGTTGATTCCCAACACCGGCTGGCGAACCCGGTTGCGACGCCCAAACGCCACTCCGTCCACGAACTTCACCCAACTCTCGGTGTAAGCTCGAATCGGCACGTGGAAATTCCAACTTGTCGGAGGCCCGATGCGACTGTGGATCCCGATCACGTTCCCCGACAAGTCGAACAACGGACCCCCCGAATCGCCGCCGACCAACGTGCAGTCGGTCTGCAGAAAACCACTCTCGGTCCGGATCACTCGGCCCAACCGAACCACCGGAGCCCGCTTGGACTGGTAGCCGCCCGGATGACCCAACGCCAAACACCAGTCTCCGGTTCGCACGTCCTTTGGTCGAGCCAACCGCCGGAAAGGGAACGGCCCCTTGACGTCAATCTTCAACACCGACGCGTCCAGTTCTCGGTTGAGTCCCAACGTGTGACCGGGCAGGATTCGGCCATCCGATAACATCACGCTGACACGGCGGTTGGGGGTACCGGTGACATGAGCGGCCGACAACACGTAACCGTCGGCACTCACGATCACGCCACTGCCAGCTCCGTTGCCAATCCGCAAACCAACCGTCGCCTTCGAAAGATCCTCGACCAGTTCGCCCACTCGAGTCTGGATGGCCAAGAGATCAGCCACGCCTCGAGGCACACTCCGCGTCAAGGCGGCAGGCTGCATCGGTCGAGCCACGACCGGAGCCCTCAAGACCGGCAGGTCACGAGGCAATGGAGGTGGAGGCGGCGAGATGGGGGCGGCCGACGTCGCCACCGACGAACCCGTCAGCAACACCGCCACGACCGCCAGTCCCGAAAACCAACCTCGCCTCATTCGGAATCCCCTCTCATGGTAAAAGCCACAGGCCACACCACACTCATTCCCCAATTACAAAATACGCCAGACCAGAGACTTTCCGCAAGTTGAGCACCCTTCTCGGGACCCCAACTTCTGCGATATGCTAACCTCCCCAACCTCCGAAACTCTCAAAACGCCCCGCAACGATTCACCCAAACCATGCAACTTCACAATACACCCCTCGACGGCGTGCTGGTCATCGAACCTCGCGTTTTTGAAGACGACCGAGGCTTCTTTCTGGAAATTTATCAAGCTGCGCGATTCGCCAACGCCGGCATCGACCTGGATTTCGTCCAGGACAACTGGTCGCGTTCGACTCGAGGCACGCTCCGTGGACTCCACTACCAGATCACGTTTCCTCAGGCCAAACTCGTCCAGGTCACCAGCGGCAGTGTCTTTGATGTCGCCGTCGATCTGCGTCGACACTCGCCCACCTTCGGTCGCTGGTACGGCACCACTCTCTCGGACAGCAACCGCCGCCAACTGCTGATCCCCACCGGCTGCGCCCACGGATTCCTCACAACCAGCGACTCGGCCGATTTTCTCTACAAGTGCAGTGATATCTACCACCCCGAATCCGAACGCACTCTGCTCTGGAACGATCCGGCGATCGGAATCGAATGGCCACTCGACGGCCAACCAACGCTTTCAGAAAAAGATCAACAGGGCGTGCTACTGGCCGAGGCCGAGTACTATGACGCGGCACACAGTGACGACTCGGGAGACGGTGGTGATGACTGAGTCGTCCGAGCCACGGCGACCTCGACTGGCACTGCTGATGGGTGACGTGGCCGGGGTCGGTCCCGAACTCGTCGCACGCGTGCTCGCCAACTGCCAACACAACTGGCAGCCACTGGTCGTCGGACACCCCGACGTGCTGACCCGAGCCTTACGGCTGGTCGGACTCGACACCAACGTCCGCCACGTCGATTCTCCTTGCCACAATAACCAGGCGGCCGACTCGCAATACGTCAACTGCTGGAACCCATCCGATAGCGACGTCGCCAATGCCCCCGCCGCACAAGTCGACCCACGCTGCGGACGTGCCGCAGCCGACTGGCTCCAGGCCGCTGCCATGGCCGCTCTCGATGGTCACATCGATGCACTGGTCACCGCGCCCCTGAACAAAACCGCCCTGGCCGCCGCCGGCATCGACGGCCCCGGACATACTGAACTGCTCGCCCAAGCCTGCCAATGCCAATCAGTCGCCATGATGCTCTACCTCCCACCAAACACCGCAGCCTCCACCGCAGCCTCCACCGCAGCCTCAACGATCTCCAACTCCAGCGGTCTCGGCGTCGCCCATGCCACTTTGCACACCTCGATCGCCAGTGTCCCCGGCCTGTTGTCGGTCGACGGGATCACCGATCACATCAGCCTGCTCGATCAGTTTCTTCGACAGGTCGGCTGTGTGGCGCCCCGGATCGCCGTGTGTGCCCTGAACCCTCATGCCGGCGAAGACGGACTCTTTGGCGACGAAGAACAAACAACAATTGCTCCGGCCGTCACTTCCGCCGTCGCCGCCGGGATCGACGCACACGGCCCATTCCCGGCCGACACCCTGTTGCGCCGTGCCGTCAACGGCGAATTCGACGGGGTCGTGGCCATGTATCACGACCAGGGACACATCGCTCTGAAACTGATCGGGTTCGACTCGGCCGTCAACGTGACCCTCGGATTGCCCCTGATCCGCACCAGTCCCAGCCAAGGCACCGCATTTGACATCGCCTGGCAAGGCACGGCCAACCCCGCCGGCATGCAGGCCGCCGTCGACGTCGCACTCGAATTATGCCACAACCGAACGCCGACCCCGTCAGGACCGCGGCACGACTCCGGACAAGACACCAGACTGGAAGACTGATGCCCGAAACTCACGAGACACTGCTTTACCTGATTCGCCACGGAGCGACTCCGGCCAACCAACAGCAACCTTACATCTTACAGGGACGAGGTATCGACACATCACTCAGCGACACCGGCCGGCAACAGGCCGCTGCGGTGGCCGGGTTCCTCGCCAACCGACCACTCGATGCCGTCATCTCAAGCCCCATGAAACGAGCTCGAGAAACCGCTGACGCGATTGCCCTACCGCACCAAATCAAAGCCTCGGTCCTCGACAACATCTCCGAATGCGACGTCGGTCGCTGGGAAGGCCGCGACTGGGACTCGATCATGCAGGACGACGCCGAGGCCTACAGCCGGTTCATCGACGATCCAGGCATTCACAGCTACCCCGACGGTGAAAGCTATCAGGATGTCCTGGATCGCGTCGGCACACCCATCGACGATCTCCTCGACATCCATCGCGGACAAACCGTCGCCCTGGTCGCTCACAATATCGTCAACCGAGTCTACCTGGCCCGACTGATGGGCTGGCCCATCTCGCGAGCTCGCGAAATCCGACAGGACAACACCGGCATCAACGTCATCCGCGGCCGCGACGACGAAATCACACTGATGTCCTTCAACGTCCGTTTCCATCTCGACGACGCCGGATTGTGATCCCAAGGCCCACACCATGACACTCAGCGGAATCATCTTCGACATGGATGGCACCCTGGTCGACTCGGGACTCGACTTCGACGCCATCCGACGCGACATCGGTATCCCCGACGGAGACCCGATTCTCGAAGGAGTCGCAGCGTTACCCGAAGGACCACTGCGCGACCGGGCACTCGAGATCCTGCAAGGGTACGAACGCGAAGGAGCCCTCAACGCGACACCCTATCCCGGTGTCACCCAACTGATCGATCGACTCGGACGACTCGAAATCCGCTGCGGTGTCCTCACACGCAACTCCCGCCTCTCGGCCAACACCACCATCGAGAGGCTCGGTTGGAGTTTCGACATCGTGTTGACTCGCGAGGACGCTCCGGCAAAACCCGATCCGACCGGAGTCTACGCGATCTGTGACGACTGGAACGTGCCGCCAGCCGACGTCCTGTTTGTCGGCGACTACCATTTCGACCTGCAGGCCGGACACAATGCCGGCACCCGAGCCGTGCTGTTCGCACCCGGGTCGCTGCCCGAATGGGCCGACCAGGCCGACTGGGTTGTGAGCAGCTTCGGTGAACTCGAAGAACTGGTCGAACAATTGTGCGGAGACGGCTAGTCACCGCCCGACTCTCATTCCGTCACCCCCGGATTCCTCTACCCCCGATTCCCCAACGGCTGCTAGAATCCCCGACTCAATACGATGCCGAGGTCTCGCATGGATGCGACGCGACTACAGGTCCCCGTGACCACGCTGCTTTCCCTGCTGCTGTCAGCCGCTCTGATCGTGGACACCCAGACAGACGCGACAGCACAACAAAAATCCCCGCGACGAATCATCCTCAACCCGGCAACACCCGCAGTCCAACCGGCCCGACAACCGGCCCGACAACCGGCCCGACAACCGGCCCGACAACCGGCCCGACAACCGGCCAGCACGCCCGCCACCACCAAGCGGTTGCCTCGCAGCCGACTCCAAACCCCCGACCTCCACGTCCAGAAGCTCAAACCAAAACTCCGAGCCGCTTTGGTGAAGTGGGAACTGGCCACGTCGCGGATCAAGACTCTCAAGGGCGAAATCTACCGCTACCACCGCGAGTTCGTCTTCAACACCGAGAAGCGTGGACGGGGTGTCTTCTTCTACGAAGCCCCCGACAAGGGACGACTCGATATCTACTCGGTCGAAGTCCCCAAGGGAACCCGTTCATCGGTCAAGCAACCGTCACGCCGAGATCCCAGTACCAGCCGAGTGACTCCGGCCCGAACCATCTCGCTGGTTGTTTCGGGCGACAACCCCGAGAAGTGGATCTGCGATGGGACACAGGTGTTGGAAGTCAACGACCTCGACCGCACCGTGACCAGCCACAGGATCCCCGCCGACTACCAGGGCCGAAGGATCATGGATGGCCCGCTGCCGTTCCTCTTCGGCATGCCTCCCGACAAGGCCATTCGCAGGTACCAGATGACGCTGCTGGGGGAATCGAAGGATGAGATCTGGATCCGGGCAATTCCGCGATGGAAACAGGATGCAGTCAATTACCGCGAAGCCACCGTGATCCTCGACACCGCCACCTACCTGCCCAAGCACGTCCGCCTGACTGCACCCGACAACACGCAAACCATCTACTCGTTCTTCCGCATGCAGGTGAACTCGAAACTCGAAGCCCTGACACGGTTCTTCGGGAACAGTCCGTTTCGGCCCGACCTGAAACGCTACCGTGTCGTCGCCACGCAATCCGAACCAATCGTCCCCTCGGTCATCGGCCTGCCCTGGAAGAAAGCCCAGGCCGTGCTCACCGCAGCCGGGTACACAGTCAAGTTCAACGCCGGTGTGCCCGCCGCCAAGGCGGACCTCACCTACGTCATCTACCAACAGGCACCTCGACAACAGGCCGCCCTGGCACCCGGAAGCCAGATTCGCTTGACATTCTTCGCCAAGCCCAGCGACGGCACTCCCAAGACGAGGTGATTCCAGGCACAACGCAGACAACTTGTCTTGCGTCTGCTACCCGCCGATCCGTCTACTCGATCTCGACCACGAGACGAGCAGGCGATGAACCAGAACACGGCACCTGAACCCGACCGGCACACCCCCGATCGCGACGATCCCGAAGCAACCGTCCTGGGGATCACTCGAAGCGACCGCCTGGTCATCGCCGTCCTGGTCGCGGCCTCGCTGGTGCTGATGGCCGCTCACTGGACTCGACTCTCCGGCTGGGGCACTCGACCGATCGAAATCGACCGCATCCCCCGAACCCTCGTCGGCTTTCGACTCGACCTGAACACAACCAATTGGGTCGAGTTGTCTCAACTCGAAGGCATCGGCCCGACACTCGCCCAGCGGATCATCGCCGACCGCAAGCAAAACGGACCGTTCGCTGATGTCGAGGACCTGGTTCGAGTCCGCGGAATCGGCCCCAAGACAATCGTTCGCCTCAAACCCTGGCTGACCGTCGGACCGTGATCGCCACCACCCTCACACTCCCTCACCGCATCAATCCAACGGCCGCACGTACACATTCCGCCAACGGCACTTGGCTCCGTTGGGCCAACCCTTCCCGCCATGCACCTGCACCGCCACGCGACCCTCGGACCCCAGCAACTGGCTGACACTTGCCTTGTCGTAACCCTTGCCAGCAAACGTCTGGCCGTTGAATTCGTTGACCTTGCGGCCGTTGATCCAGGTGGTGATCTGAGGTGGCGAACCAACAACCCGTAACCGAGCGGTGTTCCAGTCTCCAACCTTCCAGGCCGACACCCAGTCATTGCCGCTGATGCTAAACGCCTTGGGTGGAGCGACCCCGGTCGGCTTGGTCGTCAGACTCAACAACTCCTTCTTGTCGTTGTACTTGCCAAAGATGTCAAAGGGCCGAGTGTTGAAGCCTCCGGTCCCCTCGCCATAAATGTGACCCACGTTTCCGTTGTCGTGGTAGTCGACCATCATCTGGAAACACTGCCCCCGGTTGTTGGACCGCACGAACAGGCCGCTGCAAACTCCCCAGTCGGGCTTCATGTCGATCAGCAGTTCGAAGTCACCGTAGGTCCGGTCGGTCAACAGGATGCCGCCGTTTCCGCTGCCCGGCGGATCCTGCTCGCCGCTGATCACGCTGTCTTCAACCGTCCAGCGACCACCAGTCCCGTGCCCGATCTTCTCGGGGTTCTTGTGCCAACCGGCCAGAGTCTTCCCGTTAAACACTGATTCGAAACCCACTTCACGCTTCTCGACCAGCCAGATGTTGCGGAAATGCAACGGATTGCCGTGGTTCTGGATGTAGATCGGACCCAGCTCGAACCCTTCCTTGACCGGGCTGGCTCGAGTGCTGCGGGGAAGATCGACATTTTTGTGAATCAACACGCCGTTGTGCCGCACACTGATCCGGGCATTGGCCGTCTTCTTGCCAGCCTTGTCGTACACGGCGGCAGTGAAATCGATGTCGTAGGTCTGCCAGGCAAGCGGAGGCAGGCACATGTTCAGGTCCGGATCCCGGATCTCGTAGATCCCGCCACACTCGTTGTTCTTGCCGGCGAGTCCGAACGAGTCGAGAATCTGCACTTCGTAACGCCCCTGCATATAGACCCCACTGTTGCTGCGGCCCTGGCCTCGAGCTGTCGGGGCGTAGTTCAACTTGAACTCCATGTGCAGATGATAGTCGCCAAAGTTGCGGAAGCTGGTGACTCCTTCGCGGAGCACTTTGCCTTCGAGTCGCCCGCCCCGGAAGTGCTTGGCCGTGGTGCCGTCGAACAACACCACCGCACCCCGAGGCGACTTGGCTCCCATCGTCGGGCTTGTCCGCACAACCCGCTTCAGCACTCCGATCGAGTTGCCATCGCCATCGCGGATGTGCAGCTTGCCGTTCTTCCAGGTCCCCGAACCCGAAGTCGGTGAATCGGCAGCAGCCACAAACTCGACCACGTCACCCTTACGGACACCCGTGGCCGGACTCTTCTCCTTGCCGTCAAATCCGGCTCCGGGCAAACCGCCCGAATAGCCAATCGCCAGGAACTTGCCTCCGCCCCGAGCGACAATCTGAACGCCCAGCTGACCCGACGAATCACCCTTGTCAATCTTCCCCGTGTACTCGCCCTGGACCGCATAGTCCGAATCCTTCTTGGCTTCAGACTCGGAAATCGTCGTCGCCGGCTTCTGAGCGATCGCCGGCAGGGCAACACAAAACACGGTCAGCAGAATGGTCCAATACGTTAGTGAAGCCAAACGGATCATTGTTGAAACTCCCGGTAACAGTAATCAGGACGGTCGATTACAAATCGCTTCTCATTCTGGTTTGACTCGAGCCGGCTTGCAACCACCCGTCAGCTTCTAGTACCCCGTTCGGACGTGTGTTAGATTGGTGGCCGTGGGCCAAGGTCATGGCTCAAACTGGCTCGCCCGGAATACACGATGGACGCTGAAAAGAAGAAGATCGCCGCCGATTGCTGGAAAAAGGGCTCCGAGGCGATGATCAAGGAGAACTGGGATTACGCCATCGAAATGTTCGGCAAGGCAGTGGCCCTCGTGCCCGACAACCTGCTGTATCGCCAGACGCTTCGAGGCGTCGAGCGAAAGAAGTACGGCGACAATGGCTCGGGTGCGAAAATGTCCGGCCTGCGACTGACCAAGGTCAGGACGCTGATCAAGGCGTGCCGCCTGAAAAAGGACTGGTCCAGAATCGATCGGGCGGCCGAGGACGGGCTGAAGATCAATCCCTGGGACGCGGCACTGCTGTTCGACCTCGGCGTCGCGGCTCGAGAACGAGGCTTCACCGAAGTGGCCACCGACGCGATGCGCAATGCCGTCATCAACAACACCAAGAACAAGGACTACGCCCGGGAACTCGCCGAACTGCTCGAGTCGCGTGGCGACTACAACGAAGCGTCCAAGATCTGGCAGCGACTCGTCAAACTCGACCCGATGGACAGTCATGCTCGAACCAAGTCGATGCAGGTGCTCACCGATAACGTGATCGACCGAGGTGGATACGAGGGTGCCAAGTCGACTCGAGATGCGATGGCCGACGACGAAGTCGCCAAGCGGTTGAAATCCGACACGGGAGGCCAAGTCGACGGACCGGGACAGTCCGAAGAAGCCGACCTCGTGCACGCCGTTCGACGTGAGCCGGAATCGGTCGAAAACCGGTTGAAACTCGGATCGCATTACCGCAAGGCCGGAAAACTCGAAGAAGCCGCTGCAACAATCCGAGAAGCTCTCGAAATCTCAGGCGGCGATGCATCCATCCGCGAAGCACTCGAAGACGTCGAACTCGATCAACTCCAAGCCAACCTCAACCTCGCCAAGGAAAACGCCGCACGGGAGACCGATAACCAAGAGGCTCAGCAAAACGTCCGAGCGATCAGTCGGGAACTGATCCAGCGCGAGATTGAAGTGTTTTCGACTCGAGTCGAACGGTACCCCAACGACCTGAAACTGAAGTTCGAACTCGGGTCCCGCTACGTGCGGATCAAGAACTACGTCCAGGCCATCCCCCTGTTCCAGGTCTGCGTCAAGGACAACCGGCTCGAAGCCCAGGCACTCACGTCGCTGGGAAAATGCTTCATCGCCGAAAAGAAAGGCAAGCTGGCCAAGCGACAGTTCGAGAAGGCGGCCGAATCGGTCAATCAACTCGACAACCCCGACCTCTATAAGGAAGCCAACTACTGGCTCGCTCGACTGCTCGAAGAAGACGGCGACCAATCGGCCGCCGAACACCATTACACCGAAGTGCTTGCCGTCGACTACGAGTACAAGGACGCCCTGGCTCGCATGGAAGGACTCGGAGAAGACTGAACACCCCAGCCGGTGTGTTCGCGCCTGTCATCCCGAGCGAACCCATGCCATTCCACAGCCTGCTAGCCCCGCTCGCAACGACAGGCGGCGTCAAACCGGCGGGTAATCCAGGAACACCTTCAGGCATCCGTCGCCACGTGAGTTGAACAAATCGAACGCCTGCTGGATCTCGGTGATCGGGAATCGGTGAGTCACCAGCCCGCTGACGTCGACTCGACCCTCGCCAATCCACTGCATCGCCAGCGGGAAATCTCGAGCGAAGTCCGGGTTGACGCTCGTGTGCACCGTCAGGTTCTTCATGAACAGGTCCCGCCACCGCACTCCGTCAATCGTCTCGGGCGGCACACCGAAATACAGCATTCGGCCTGCATGACGGACCAGGCTGATGCAGAGATTCATGGCCTGGTCCGCGTGACCGACCACCTCGATCACCACGTCGACCATTCTCCCGCCGGTCAACTCCGACACCGCCTCAACCGCGTCCACCTCGGCATTGCAAACCGTCGCCGTGGCACCGTGGCGTGGACTGTGATCCAGTCGCGAAGGCAGCAGATCGATGCCGATGACCTGTCGGGCACCCATGTTCGACAGTGCCAGATTGAAGAGTTGCCCGATCGGGCCCTGGCCGACAACTGCGAAATCGAGATCGAGGACGTTGGGGAGTTTCTTCAGGGCAAATAGGACGGTGCCCAGCGGTTGAGCCAGCAACGCGTGCTCTGGAACGACTCGAGTGTCCACCGGGATCGCTCGTGTCTCGTCCAATACGTACCGCTCGTAAAGACCTCGCTGCCCCAACGGCACCGCCAACACCAGGTCCCCGGCCTGGTAACGGTCGCCGTTGGTCGACACCACCGTCCCAATCATCTCGTGCAACGAATGCCCCTCGTCAATCGGGTTCTCGTCGGTCCCCTGGAAATACGGCAGGTCCGATCCGCACAGGCACGCCAGATTCGGTTGGAACAGAATCTGCCCGGGCCCACCGGGATCGCGAACTGGCAACTCGGGCTCGGGGATGTCGATCAGTTCCACTCGGCCCGGAACAGGCATATGTCCAGCAAACACAATGAGGATCCATATTCAGAACAAGGAGGCCGGGACTGAAACCGGTGAGGTGAGGTTATACACACTGACGGCCAGAACGTCTCAGTCGATCGGAAGCCATCACCGGGCATGATAAGCTGTCCTCCATAACACGGTCCCTGCAGGAGTCCTGACAGTATGAAGTCGCTTCGAGTCGCCACCTGCCAGTTCCCGGTCGAACCCGACATCGCCAGCAATCTCGGATACACGCTCCGACAGATCCGACAGGCCGCCCGCCAGGGGGCTCGAGTCATCCACTTTTCGGAATGCTCGCTTTCGGGCTACGCCGGAGTCGAGTTTCCCGACATGTCGCAATTGGATTGGGACGAGTTGCTCGAAGCCACTCAGTCGATCTGCCAGGCGGCCCGACAAACCAAGACCTGGGTCGTACTCGGTTCCACTCACCGACTCTCCGGCCGACACAAGCCTCACAACTGCCTGTACCTGATCGACCCACGTGGTCAGGTCGTCGATCGCTACGACAAGAGATTCTGCACCGGCACCGCAGGCCGACGCCCCACCATGGACCTCTCGCACTACTCGCCCGGCAACCACCCGGTCACCTTCACCGTCGACGGAATCACACTCGGGATGCTCATCTGCTACGACTACCGCTTTCCCGAGCTGTACCGCGAGTACTACTCGAGGGGAGTAAAGATTCTGCTGCAGTCGTTTCACAACGCTCGCACGACGATTGTTGAGGACCAGTCGTACAACATCTGGCGCACGATCGTCCCCTCGACCATGTCCTGCCGTGCGGCCGAGAATCACATGTGGATCAGCGCGAACAACTCGACAGCACAACCCAGCCGATGGCCCAGCTTCGCCGTCCGACCCGACGGACAAATCGTCGGCCGACTGACTCTGCACCGCCCCGGTGTGCTGGTCACCGACATGACACTCGACCCCGACCTCTTCGATGCCCCCGGCCCGTGGCGAGACCGAGCCATCTCAGGCACCCTGCACAGCGGCCAGCTGATCGACGACAAGCGATCCAGCGATCTCACTTGCCTGTAGGCTGCACCCACCGATGGCTGCAATCGGAATGACAAACGACTACGCTCGCAATCACAACTAACGCCACCAACCCTCCCACCCCAAGACGCTCGCCATGCCCAACCTCGACGGACAAGTCATCCTCGTCACCGGGAGCACCCAGGGAGTCGGCGAAGCGATCGCGCTCGAGTCGGCTCGACTCGGAGCCGCCGCTGTGGTCGTCTGCGGCCGCAACGCCGAGAACGGCCGCAAGGTCGTTTCGGACATCGAAGCGATCGGTTCGCAATCCCTGTTTGTCGAAGCCGACCTGGCCGACGTCCAGGCGACTCGGGCAATCGTCGCTGAGTGTGACGAACGGTTCGGGCGAATCGACGGGCTGGTCAACGCCGCAGCGATGACCACCCGAGGCACCCTCGCATCCACCTCGGTCGAACTCTGGGACTACCTCTTCGCCGTCAACGTCCGAGCCCCCTTCCTGCTGACTCAGGACACCGCGGCAATCATGCAGCGAGAAAAAATCAGCGGGTCGATCGTCAACATCATCTCTGTGGCCGCCTACTGCGGACTGCCGCACATCGCCGCCTACAGCGCCACCAAGGGCGCACTGGCCACCTTCACCAAGAACTGCGCCAGCAGCCTGATGCCCGACACCATCCGAGTCAACGGCATCATGCTGGGCTGGACCGATACACCCAACGAAGATGTCGTCCAGAAAGAACAAGGTAGCCCCGCCAACTGGCTCGAGATCGGCGAAAACGAATCACCGTTCGGTCGGCTGCTGAAACCCCAGGACGTCGCTCACCTGACCTGCTTCCTGCTCAGTAGCGACTCGGGCGTGATGACCGGATCGCTGATCGACCAGTCGCAACGCATCGTTGGCACACTCTCAATGCCAGCCGGGATCCGCAGTGACGACATCTGAGAACACGATTTCCAGAACACACTCAAGACCTCGACCCCGAGACGGACACATGACCGCAAACGAAACCCGCCAACAGGCACAGGATATCCAGGACTGGATCGTCGACATCCGCCGCCGACTGCATCGGCACCCCGAATTGATGTACGAGGAAGTGCAGACGTCGAAGCTCGTTCGCGAAACACTCGACGGACTTGGCATCCAATACCAGTCCCCGATCGCCCGCACTGGAGTGCTTGGCTGGGTCGGCAACGGCGATGGACCCTGCGTGGCCCTTCGAGCCGACATGGACGCGTTGCCGATCCAGGAAGAAACCGACATCGAGTTTCGCAGCGAGGTGGATGGCAAGATGCACGCTTGCGGCCACGACTGCCACACGGCGATGCTGCTCGGAGCCGCTCGACTGCTCAAGGAACGCGAATCCGAGATCCACGGCACCATCAAGTTGCTGTTTCAGCCGGCCGAAGAAGGCGGAGCCGGTGGGAAGTTGATGCGAGACGAAGGCGTGTTGGAGGATCCGGCGGTCGAGAGAATCTTTGGGCTGCACGTCTGGCCGGAACTCGAAACCGGAGCGGCCGGATCGCGAGCGGGCACCTTCCTCGCCGCCTCCAGTAGCCTCAACATGACAGTCACCGGCAAGGGCGGACACGCCGCCATGCCACACCTGGCCGTCGACCCCGTCCACGCAGCCGCTCAGATTGTCACGTCTCTCCAATCCATCATCTCCCGCGAAGCCGATCCGCTCAACTCCGGCGTCGTCAGCATCACCGCCATCCACGGCGGAGAAGCCTCGAACGTGATCCCGCCCGAGATCCAGTTGCGCGGCACTGTGCGGGCTCTGACAATGGACAACCTGGCCCAGTTCCAGCAACGAGTGATCGACATCGCCCAGGGTGTCGCCGCGGCACACCGCTGTTGTGCGGTGACCGAGTTCCCTGGCAACGACTACCCGCCAACGGTCAACGACCCGGCCACATGGGACTTTGCCAAGAAAATCGCCGGCCGCATGCTCGGAGACGAACACATCAAGGAACTGGCTCCAGTAATGGGTGGCGAAGACTTTGCGTACTACACCGAGCGGGTTTCGGGTTGCTTCGTCGCTTTGGGAATCGCCAACGCCGACAAGGGCACCGGTATCAGCGTGCACCATCCTCAGTTCAAGGTCGACGAAGACGCTCTGCCACTGGGAACCGCTCTACACGTGCAGTTCGCGACCGAAATGCTCGAGGAATTGAGGCAAGGAGCGTCGGACTAAACCGACGGCCAAAACAAGAGTCTCAACCAGGAGACCGCTGAACATGAACCACTCGATCCGCCTGCTGGCCGTCGTCTGCCTGGGACTTTTCGGGCTGAACCCCGTCGCCCAAGCCGCCGACCCGATTGATCTCTCGCTGCTCGTCGCCGAAGACTACCCGTGCACCTGGCCGTCGGGGTTCCCGATGTTCCAGTTGAAGCACTACCGCCGGATCGGCTCGCTGACACCCTACAACATCGACGTGCTGACGATCGACGGCAACACCGGCACCCAAATCGACGTCCCACCTCACTCGATACCCCGCCCCGGCAGCGGCCTGCCCAACGCAGGTCCCCTGGGGAATATTTTCACCGAAAAGGTCCCTGCGTGGCAGTTCGGAGGCGAAGCGGTCGTGATCGATGTCAGGGAATTGCTCGACACGACCGAAAACGGCATCAGCAGCCTGATCCAGCCAAGTCACGTTCTGGCCTGGGAAAAAACACACCGCCGGCTGCGGTTCGGGGACGTCGTGCTGTTTCGAAGTGGCTACTCGGACAAGTACTACAGACCCTTTCCCGCCGGCCGGAGATTCGTGGCCGACCCTGTCCAAGGCACCGCCCCCGCCTGGCCCGACCCTCACCCCGATACCATGACGCTGCTCGGACAACGAGGCGTCCGACACGTGGGTTGTGACAGCCCCAGCATGGGACCGCTGCCCGACCTGGCCGAACCGACTCATGTCGCCGGGCTCAAGTTCGGAATGATCTTCACCGAAGGTGTCACCCGGCTCAACCTGGTCAAACCCGGCAGCTTCTACTGCGTGCTCGGACCTCGACACGCCAAGGGTATGTACGGCGAAGGCCGGGCTCTGGCCATTCCGCCAGGACCACTGGCCAACCGGCTGATCGCGTCAGCCACCACCAAGCGAGTCGTCGAACTGTCGGTGATCAACGACAGCCAGTTGCCCATCACCTGGACCGGTCCGGGTATCGGCAACCACCGCTATCCCTACATCAAGGTCGACTTCCTCTACGCCAAAAACCTCGACCTCCAACACCACACTCACATGATGGACGCGCACGCCGGCACGCACCTCGTCCCACCCGCCTACGCCCTGCCAACCAGCAGCTTCAACAACACCAGCTACTCGAAACAGGTTCGCGGCTGGTTGGCCGAGTACGAAACACGTTTCGGACGGCGGAAAACCAGCCGGGCAACAACCGAAACAGTCCCTCTTGGACAGACGTGTGGCGAGGCCCGAGTGATCGATGTACGTGGATTGGTCGGGACGACCGAAACAGACTCGTGGCCCAGCTCGCCTCAAATCAGCGTGCCACTCGTGCGGGCCTACGAAAAAGCCCACGGACCGCTGCGTGCCGGCGACTGCGTGCTGTTTTACACCGGCCACGTCGGACGGACGTTCAAGACCCTGCCCGAAGGCTCGGTGTGTATCTCGGATCCGCTCAATGGCAACAGCGAAGGCTGGCCAGCCGTGACACCCGAAGTGGTGGATTACCTTGGCGAACGCGGCATTCGCTGCGTGGGAATCGATGCGCCGAGTGTCGGAGGCGTCGACGAGAAGCAGGCGTTGATGACCTACTGGGCATTGGGCAGCCGCGAAATGGTTGCCGTCGAGTTCCTGCAAAACCTCGACACACTGCCTCGCAAGGCGTACTTCCTGTTCGCGGCGATTCCGATCCGAGGCTGCCACGGCGGGCCTGGTCGAGCGATCGGGCTGTACTAGACACAACCCGCCGCATCAACGTCAATACGCCGATCTCAGGATCCCCTCCAGGTCCTCACGACTCGCCTCACGCGTGTTGACTCGAAGGATCCTCACCAGCATCGACGCAATCTTGGCCAGACCCGGCAACTGCTCCTCGACAACTCCCACATCTCGCAAACGGGCCGGTATCCCGATATCGGCGTTCAAACTCGACACCGCCGCCACACCCGCTGCCGACGCCTCGACCTCGCTTTGCCCCTCGGTCTCGACTCCCAGCAAAGACGCCACCAATGCGAACGTCTCGGGGTCCGCGTGACGGTTGAAATCCATGACATGAGGCAACAACAACCCGTTGCCTCGGCCGTGAGACGTCTTGACGGCCGATCCCAACGGGTACTCCAACGCGTGCACCGCAGCGACTCCACAGTTGGAGAACGCCATGCCGGCCAACAACGCCGCCATCGACATCCCCTCACGCGCCTCGATGTCCTCGCCATCCTCGACCGCTCGACGTAGGAACCGACCCACCAACTCGATCGCCTTGCCCGCCGTCAAGTCGGTCAGCACGAATCGGCCCTGGTAAACCGACCGCTCGCCCTCGGGCAACGAAAAATCCTCGTTGTCCACAGCCGTGAAGGCCTCGATCGCATGAGTCAATGCGTCGATTCCACTGTCGGCGGTAACGTGAGCCGGACAACTGACCGTTAGACGCGGGTCGACGACCGCCAGTCGAGGACGCAGGAAATCGCTGAGCACCGCCGCCTTCATACCGCGAGCCGGATCACTCAATACACTCGCCGCCGTCACCTCCGATCCCGTCCCCGCCGTCGTCGGCACGCACGCCAATGGGAACACCGGACCCGGGACGATGCAGTCACCGAAATAGTCCCCGGCGTGGCCGCCATGGGCCAACACACACGCGGTGGCCTTGGCCAGGTCCATGTTGCTGCCGCCACCCAATCCCAGCAGCCAGCCAGCACCCTCGGCAACCGCCGACTCGGCACACTCGGTCGCCAGGTCCAATGGTGGCTCGGGACAGCCACGATCGAATACCACCGACTCGATCCCCGACCCGGACAACGACTCCGTCACTCGCTCACACACGCCCGCCTCGACCAGCATCGGATCCGTGACGATCAACACCCGAGTCGATTCCGTGGACAATTCGGTCAGATGGTCTCCGAGTGAATCGATGGCGTCGAGTCCGAAAACAACCCGGCCGGCGGTGTGGAATGTCCATGTGGTTCGCATCGTCACAGTTCTCCTTGTCGGCGGCCTGGACTCGGCACCGAGCCCGTTGCACTCGAACATCCAATGCCCTAGCCGATCATGATCGCCACAGCGAATGCCGCTGTCTACTCTCGACCGGAACTCCTCCCACCAAGTTTGTCTCGACTCGTACTGGCCGACACGTTGCTGCCGTCATACGATAGACGAACTGCCCAACCCATCCCCGGAAATCTCACTCTCGCCAAAGAGACCCGACCATGAAGCGTCCATGCCCCAGTGCGATGGCCTGTTGTATCGCTTTGACACTCCTGTTGACCGGCTGCCAGGACACTGGTTCCGATGCCGCCGGTTCCCCAGAAACTGCCGCGCCGGCGACCGGGGCCGATACCGATCCGACTTCGAATCCCAAGACGATTCCCGAAGCCGAAGGTAGCGACACCAAGTCGCCAGCGACCAACCCGGCCGAGAAGCAGATCCCCGATTCAAACGACAAGCCGACCGCAAAGGGCGACGGCCAGGCCGGTGGACCAAACACCGAACCGGCTGTCGGCAAGGCCGCACCACCCAGCGTGGATTCTCAGATGCAAGACCTGCTGCGACTCGCCAACCAGAGCAAGTTCGACAAAGCACTCGAACAAATCAACATCGTGCTCGCTCGCAAAGACCTCGCTACGGTCGAAAAACAGAAACGCCGGGCGATCGTCTTCTTCGCCGCTCAAATCTCTCAGGCGCTCGGACAACAATACGCCTCCACCGACAAGATCACTCAGGCCCACGCCGCCTTCATCACTTCGGCCAAACACTTCCGCACCCTGCAAACTCAATACAAGCCGCTGTTCCCTCAGGAAACAGGCTTCGGTGGACAGGTGTTGTACAACGAAGCCTGCACCTTGGCTGCCAATGACCTCAAGGCGGCACGAGCCTCGCTGACCGAAGCCATCGAGCTGGGCTTTGACGACTTCAAAAAAATCAAAACCGACACCGACCTCGAACCGCTCCGCAAGGCACCCGGGTTCCAGGAGTTCATCGACAAGCAACAAGCCCTCGCCGCCAAGAAGGCCGACGAAGCGATCGGCAAGGAAATGGCCGAAAACAAACCGTTCCCCTTCGACTTCAAACTGCTCGACCTCGATGGCAAACCATTCGCACTCGCCAGCCTCAAAGGAAAGGTCGTCGTCGTCGACGTCTGGGGCACCTGGTGCCCACCCTGCCGAGCCGAAGTGCCCCACTTCGTCGAACTGCAAAAGACCTACGGCAAACAGGGACTGCAAATCGTCGGGATCAACTACGAACGTGCACCCGATCCGATACCCGGAATCAAGACGTTCGCCAAGGAATACGGAATCAACTACCCGCTGGTGATCGGAGACGACGAAACGCAGAAGAAAATCCCCGACTTCCAAGCCTTCCCCACCACATTGTTCATCGACCGCAAGGGCGATGTCCGCCTGGTCGCCGTCGGAGCACGGCCGCACGAATACCTCGAATCCGTCGTCAAAAAACTGCTCGCCGAAACGGATCCGCCGGATGGTCTTGGGCCAGCTCCCGCTGGCACCAAGAAAACCGACAAGCCAGCAACCAAAAAGACGACAAAGCCAGCAACCAAAAAGACGACAAAGCCGGCAACCAAAAAGACGACAAAGCCAGCTGGCAAGACAATCGACAAACCCGCCGCGACAAAGAAGACGGCAAAGCCGGCGGCCAAAAAGGCCGACAAGCCCGCAATCAAGAAGACGACCGACAAGACATAGGTCGCGAAACCTGCCTCCTTTAACTCCAGCAAACGGCCCCGTAACACCACTGATCCTTCACCGGAACCGTCCGGCGGACTACAATCACATTGTCCCAACGACACCGGCTCTGTTCGGTCCCGCCCCAGTTGCTTGGGCCCAAGTGCCCGCCTCCTACCAACCGCTTTCCGAGAACCACCCCGGATGGCTCGTTTCGTTTTCAAACGAACGCGTGTTGTGTCCTGCATGCACCGTTGCGCATTGGGAATCACCTGCCTGCTGGTCGTCGCCAACATGCTGACCGGTTGCCGCCAAGCCGAAATCGACTCGTACCGCGTCCCCAAACCCGATCAAGTCTACGCCGACAACCACGAGGAGGGGCCTGACGGCATGCTGGCCGCCATGATTCCCCGCGATGCAGCCCATCAGGCCTGGTTCTTCAAGGTCTCGGGACTCAAAGGGCCCGTCGCTGCCCAGAAGACTGCATTCGATACGTTTCTCGATTCCGTCCGCTTTGACCAGAAAACCGGCGAACCGGAATGGACTCTACCCGAAGGCTGGCAACAGCCCGGTGGCACGTCATCCAGCGGCATGAGATTCGCCACTCTGGTCCTGGGCCAGGACTCCGATTCGCTCCAACTGAGCGTCATTCGGCTCCCCTTGCCCGAAGACAACTTCGACGCCTACCTGCTGCAAAACATCAATCGCTGGAGAAAACAGCTCCGACTACCCGACCTCACCGCCTCGCAACTCGCGTCGGAAACCCGAACCGAAACGCTGGTCGATGAACGAGTCATCGTGGTCAACCGCATGGTCGGACACCTGGCGAGCAGCGGCCCGATGACGGCACCGTTTGCTGGCGGTGGTTCGAATCGACCAGCCGGTGCCGGTCTCACTACCGGGCCTGGCGCCCGGCCCACTGCCGCGCCCGGCCGGGCTCCTCAAGGCGGTGCACCAAAACTGAGTTTCACGAATCCTGCCAGCTGGCAACCGGGCAAACTCGAAGTCTCTCGAGGTGGCATCACGATCCGGCGGCAGGCGGCATTCGAACTGGGCCAGGGTGACGAGACGGGCGAAGTGACCGTGACGGCGATGCCTACCAGCCCCCGATTCCTGCTGCTGAACGTCAACCGCTGGCGCCAGCAGGTGGGTCTCGAGGCCGTCGATTCCGATAACCTCGAGGACCTCTTCGAACCCATCACTCTGGGCAAGAGCGCTGGCCGCTACCTGGAACTGGTCGGGCCCAGTGATACGATCCTCGGCACAATCGTCCAGACGGACGGACGGACTTGGTTCTTCAAACTCGCAGCCCCCAATCGCCTGGCCGATCGCAGCCGCAAGGACTTCAAGTCGTTTGTCAGCTCGTCAAGATTCGAAGCGACTGGAGAACCTGATGGCAGATAACACGCTGCCCGGCGACGAGCTGCCCGTGGCCTCCGAATCGGTCTTGCCACCGCTCGAAGAATCCAAACCGTCGCTGGGACCGACTGTGGTGGCCGTCCTGCGGCCGATCGCCTCGCTGAAAATCGCCGTGTCGCTGTTCGCCATGGCCATCTTCCTGGTGCTGGCCGGTACGCTGGCACAGGTGCACAAGGATATCTGGGAAGTCGTCCGCGACTACTTCCGGACTCCGATTGCCTGGATCGAATGGCGAGTCTTCTTCCCCAAGTCGTTCCTGATGGGCACCTGGCTCGAAGGGATGAGCGACATCGAGCCGGGACGTGGGTTCCCGTTCCCCGGCGGTTGGCTGATCGGTACTGCCATGACCATCAACCTGCTGGCCGCTCATGCCATCCGGTTCAAGGTCCAGGCCAAAGGTCACAGACTGACCTCGGGACTCGCCGTGATCGCGATCGGCGCAGCACTCACCACCGCCGTCATCCTCTGGGGATCGATGCAAAGTGGTCGAGAAAACCAGCTGCTGCAGGAATGGCCCTCACTCAGAATCCTCTGGCAACTCGCCCAGGGACTCGTCGCCGGATGCGTCCTGCTGGGCGGATGCGTCATGGTCTTTCGACGTCGAGCCGGAGTCGTCCTGCTGCACGTGGGTGTGCTGCTGATCATGTACAACGAACTGCTCGTTGGGGTCTCGTCGATCGAAGGACAGATGAGTATCCGCGAGGGAGACACGGTCGATTACGAACACGACATCCGAGCCATCGAACTGGCCGTCGTCGATACGTCGCCCAAGGACCACAACCAGGTCACCATCGTGCCGTTGACCGAAGAAGGCGTCGGCACAAGATTCCTGAATCGCAAGGGTGACGATCGAGTCATCGGGCATCCCGATCTGCCGTTCACCATCGAAATCGAAAAACACCTCAAGAACTCGCAGCCGCCTCACAATCGACCTCAACCCGACACCCGCTACGAAGGAGCCGGACGGTTTGTCGAGATCGATGAGACGCGGGCCGGGACCGGGACCGACACCGGAGGACAGGTCGATGTCGCCACCATCGAGGTGGTGCTGAGAACTGCCGACGGGGACGGGGCCAATTCCGAACAAAAGAAGATCGGTCGCTACATCTTCAGCCAACACCTCAAATCGCAGTCGATCCAGATCGACGGCAAGACCTACGAAGTGACCCTGAGATTCAAGCGAACCTACGTGCCGTATTCGCTGCACCTGGCCGACGTCCGCTTCGACAAGTACATCGGCACACAGACCGCCAGCAACTACTCGTCCGATGTCCGACTCGTCGCCTTCGACGGCTCGGTCAACCGAAAAGTCCACATCTGGATGAACAACCCGCTGCGATTCGACGGCAAGACCTTCTACCAGTCGTCGGTCAATCGGGGTGAGGACGGAGTCGAACAGACCGGCTTGCAGGTGGTGACCAACACCGGCTGGATGATCCCCTATGTCGCCTGCATGATCGTCGGCATCGGAATGTTCTATCAGTTCAGCCTGGCTGTGATCCGGTTTCAGAAGCGACGCAACCGCCAGACCATCGCACCGGCAACCGTCAATCCGCCCCTCAAGGCACCCGCCGTCGCCGAACTCGTCAAAGCCATCCATTCCAAACAGCCGTCAGACGCGTCTCCGGACCCGAGTCCCGAAAACGCCGCCGCCAGCGATATCGACGCAACCGGGCCTCCAACTCGAAGCTGGTACCAACAGCCCGGCAATCTCGTGCCCCTGGCAGTCCTGCTGGTCCCGATCGCCTGGATCCTCTCGGCCGCACAACCGCCCGGCACCATCTCCAACCTGCCCGATATCCACGCCTTCGGCCGCCTGCCGGTCGTCTTCGAAGGTCGCGTCAAACCCTACGACACACTCGCCCGAAACAGCCTGCGAGTCATCTCGGGCCGAAACAGCTACCGAGACGAACAGGGTCGCTCGCAACCGGCTATCCGCTGGCTGCTCGACGAAATCACCCAATCGGTCGATGCCGGAGAACACAAGGTGTTCCGCATCGAAAGTCTCGATGTGCTCGCCGTGCTCGAACTCGAACGCCGCTCGGGGTTCCGCTACTCGTTCAACGAAATCCAGAAGCACGTGCAGCCGAACCAGGGCGAGGCCAGCGAGTACACGCAACAACTGCAAAAGGCGATGGATACGCCTGCTGAAGAGATGTCGCAGTACCAACGCAAACTGCGCGAACTGCACAACCGACTGCAGCACTTCTATTCGCTCCGAGCCGCTCACGTGCTGCTCGACACCGGCCCCGACACCAACATCAGCGTGTCGGCCGAAACGCTCGAAAACATCCTGCGACTACGCAGTTTGACCAGCGAAGGTGTCAATCTGCCGCTGGCCGTGCCATCCGCCGAACACCAGTGGCAATCCCTGGCCCTGGAATCGCTGAGGGCCTGGACTCGCCAAGCCGCTCTACAGTGGAAGGTCGATTCGCCCGGCGCCGTCGCACAGGAATTAGTACGCCGCTTCGCCGAAACAAGAAACCCGGGCTTCGAGAATCTGGTCGAAGAACGTGCCCTCGATACGATCGTACTCCAGGCACAACGCCAGGGACTGCCGGGGACGCCGGCCGAATTGCGAATGTCGATCCGCGTACAAATGGCCAAGTTGGACGACAAGGAACGAGATCGACTGATCGGTCGGATCCGAGACCAGGAAGTCGGCCGGTTGGCTCAGAACGTCGCTTCGGTGATGGTCCCGATCATCGGGCCGCAGGGCCTTTCGAATGAAACGCCCGAAGCCTACCGACGGCTCTCAACCATCTTTTCGGCCTGGGAAACCGGAGAAAACGGGACGTTTGATGCCGAGGTCGACAAGCTGACCCAGTCGTATGCGACGAACGCTCCCAAGGACTACCAAGGATGGCGAGCCCAGTTCGAACACCACTTCAACAACTTCGAACCGTTCTATCTCTCGATCATCTTCTACGTCCTCGTGTTCCTGCTCGTGGCACTCAGCTGGCTGACCAAGCCCGAATGGTTCAACCGGGCGGCGGTGTGGCTGGTTTACCTGACGTTCGCTCTACACACCTATGGACTGGTCTCGCGAATCATTATTTCCGGGCGACCTCCCGTTACCAATCTCTACTCGTCGGCCGTCTTCATCGGCTGGGCCGCGGTACTGGCCGGGATCATCATCGAACGAGTGCACCGGATGGGGATCGGCAACGTGATCGCCTCGGCCGCCGGCTTCGGCACACTGCTGATCGCCCAGAACCTCGCCGGTGACGGCGATACGTTCACCGTCCTGGTCGCCGTACTCGACACCCAATTCTGGCTCGCCACTCATGTGGTCTGCATCACCGAAGGCTACACCAGCACGTACGTGGCCGGGTTACTGGGGATTGTCTACATCCTACGAGGCGTCTGCACGCCGTCACTCACCGATTCCGTGGCCAAGAACCTGGCCCGTGCGATCTATGGCACGACCTGCACGGCGATGTTCTTCAGCTTCGTCGGTACGGTGCTGGGCGGATTGTGGGCTGATGACAGCTGGGGCCGATTCTGGGGCTGGGACCCCAAGGAAAACGGAGCACTGATCATCGTACTCTGGAATGCCCTGGTCCTGCACGCTCGCTGGGGTGGCATGATCAAGGACCGCGGACTGGCCGTGCTCGCCGTGCTGGGAAACATCACGGTCAGCTGGAGCTGGTTTGGAGTCAACGAACTGGGCGTTGGACTGCACAGCTACGGGTTCACCGAAGGCGTGATGCTCGCCCTGGGTATCTTCTGTCTCTCTCAACTGGCCATCGCCGCAGCCGGCTGCCTACCCAAACGACTCTGGTGGAGCCACGCAGCAGCGGCACGGCAACGGGACAAGACTGCCTAGAGAACCGTCGGCGACACCGACGGCCCGGCGCCGCACGCTTAGCAACGGAACTTCTTCCGCTTCGCCTTCCGCGCCTTCGCGCTGGCGGGACGGCGACCGTGATTGGCCTTCTTCAGCTTGCGTGTCGTCTTGGCCATGATCGGAAATCCGTGAGTCAGCCGGGTGGGAGAGAGGTCGAAGCCTTGACGCCTCGAGAGAACTTCGATTGTAGAAGACACCCTTGGGTTGAGGAAAGGCAAAAGGCTAACGCGCACGCACTCGGTTCATGTACTTCAGGAACATCCGGTCCAACTCAACCCAGTCCTCGCCAAACGCCGCTTCGAATTCCGACTGCCGAGTTTGCGGTGTGTCCCAACGTAACAAGGGCTTCGACGAGATCCTTTTCAGGTACTCGGTGTACTGCTTGCGATGGGTTCGCAACAAGAAATAGTTCAACGCCCAAGCCTCGGCGTACGCATCCGCCACCGATCCCGAATCGCGAAATCGCCCGTCGCTGCAAACCAATGCCTTCAACGAACCGGGCTGACGACGACGGCCGACAAAGTCGGCAAATCGAGCAAACCGGGGCACGTTCACCTTGCCGACCGTCCGCCAACCCGATCGACTGCGTAAATCCGGGGTCTCGAAATACACCGCCATCCCCTCGACCAACCACAACGGATTGTCGGCCAGACGACGGTTCAGACCGCAGTTGTAAGCCACCTGGTGCACCGCTTCGTGCACCACCGTGGCGATCGCAACAGGAGCCGTCGACAGCCGACGCTGGATCTCGACCGACGTCGCGGCCGGAGCACGACCGGGCACTCGGGCAATGTCGTACAACACGATCCGGTTGGACAGCACCGAGTAGTAACCAGTTACGGTGTTCGGGTCGAGATTCGCGGCGGCGGCAACGAACTTCGAGAACTGCTCGCGGTCCTTCAAGACGATCGCAACCAACGGAAACTCGGCGGCTTGCAGCTTCACCCCGCGACCCTTCCAGTACGCCAGGAATGCCGTTCGCAAACGCTCGAACAGAGTCGATACCCATCGAGTGAAACGCGGGTCGGCCGACGAGACAATCGTGTAGTGACGACTCGTTCGGACGTGGAACTCGCTGGACAATTGCTTGCCCAACTCGGCTGACAACCGCTTGCCCAACACCTCGGACCCCTCGGCCCGAAACTCAACACCCGTCGATTCGCGACGCTCCAACACGTCCGGTGTCACCGTCCACAAACGGCCGTCTCGCTCCTGAACCAACAACCCGCCATCAACCGCTCGGATCAAGACTCGGCCTCGAATCGTCCGAGACCTCCCAGACTCGTCGAAGGTGATCGTCTCGAGAACTCCCGCCTCGGGCCGCTCGGCCAAACCAACCGGGCACGCCGACGCCACGATCAACAGGCTCGCACACAAGACTCGCATCGATAAGTCCTCGCTTTACTGAAGGAAGTCTAGCACGAGTTCGATGGACAGGATGCTCCACATTCGACCATCAACTCCCTACGATCCTCACCCATGCCTCAGTCACTGACCGAATTCGCCGAATGGCTCGACGGACAGGACCACACCTGGCCCGTTCCAGGACTGGTCGAACCCGTCAAGGCGACTCCATTTGCCGAACCGATCGATGGAATTGCAGCGGTGACCTGGAGCGTCTATGGCACGCTGCTTCGGATCAGCGACGGTTGCCTGCACTTGAACCATCCACAACAACTGAAAATGCAGGTGGCGCTCGAAAAGACCATCAAAACGTTCAACATGTGGCAGAGCATGAGCCGTAAGTCGGGGGCGCCATGGGAATATCTCTACGACCAGTACCGCGACTGCCTGGGAATCATGCAAATGGCCGGCACGCGGCGTACCGGCGACCTGCTGCAGGTCAGTGCCAGTGACGTCTGGCAGACTCTCGTCGATAGACTGGTGCAGAACGAGTACGAGATCGACGAAACGTTTTATGGTGACCAGGAACAGTTTGCACTGAAGGTGGCGTTCTTCTTTCACCAGAGCCTGCAGGGAGTGGCCGCTGCCGATACGGCCGCGAGTGTGCTGGGTGCGATCTCACAATCCAGCTGCCGACAAACGCTGCTGGCCGACGCACAACCGTTCACGCTGGTACAAATGTTGCGAGCCCTCAGCCGCGACGCTACACTACCGCCTCTCGGAGAACTGCTCGACGCCGACGCCATGACACTCTCGTGCCACGTCGGACTCCGAAAACCTTCACCCTCTCTCTATCGACACTGCCTCGACCGGCTGGCTGAGAATGGAATCGAACCCGGCGAAGTGCTGCATGTCGGAAGCCGACTGAAAAATGACCTGGCCATCGCCAAGAAACTGGGTATGAAAACCGCTTTGTATGCCGGCGACAACGAAAGCTTCGAAGCCACAAAAGACGACATCAGGAACCCGGAACTGAAACCCGATCGACTGATCACGAAACTCGACCAAATCCTCACTGTCCTCGCGATCAACTAACAACAGCACACCGCAGTCAAATAACGTCAAACACAAACCACCCCCCTCATCATGCCGCCTCCGTCACTCTTCCCCCTCGACTCGCTCGATTTCGATAACCCCGAATTCGATCTCGACGAGGTCCGCAAGGTGAATCCGCAACGGCACGAGATGGAACAGCTGACCGCCGTGCTGCAGGTCAACTGCGACACCCACACCCTGGTCGGCTACAAGGATATCAGCGAGGACGAGTTCTGGATCACCGGACACATGCCCGGCTTTCCGCTGATGCCCGGAGTCGTGATGTGCGAGTGTGCCGCTCAACTCGCCGGGTTCTATGCCCGGAAGTACAAGATCCTCGGAGGCGACTACGTGGGGTTTGGGGGGATGAATGACGTGAAATTCCGCTCCCCCGTCTTCCCCGGCGATCGACTGGTGCTGATGGCGACCGTGACCAAGATTCGACCCAATCGCCGGGCTGAATTCGACTTTCAGGGCTACGTTGCAGACCGAATGGTCTTCTGCGGCAGCATGTTCGGAGTCCCCATCAGCCGCGATCAGAAGATCGACTGATACGATGAAACCGGCTCCGATCAAAGACCTCGCACCCTGGTTCCTCACGCTCGACGACCTCCCCGACACCGACGGCGGCACCGGCGAACGCAACGAACCACTCGATTGGGCCGAGTTCTTCCCGATCACCCAGCCGGTCGAACTGGACATCGGCTGCGGACGAGGCCTCTTTCTGGTCAACTCGGCACTGGCCCACCCCGAAACGAACTATTGCGGAATCGAGATCGACTACCGCGAGGGGCGGCGGACCGCTCGACGTCTCAAGAAACGCAGCATGGACAACGCCCGAGTCCTCGGTGGCGATGCCATCCGCGCACTCCAACAACTCGTACCCCAAAACTCGGTCGCCGCCGTCCACGTCTACTTCCCCGACCCCTGGTGGAAACGAAAACATCGACGCAGACGGCTCTTCACCGACACCTTTCTCGACCTGATCGCCAACGTGCTCGTCAACGAAGGCGAACTGCACTCGTGGTCCGACGTTGGCGAGTACTTTCAAGACATTCGCTCGCTCGTCGATCACCATGACTCGTTCCACTCACTCGAACTCCCCAAACTCAATTCGCCCCAGCACGATATGGACTACCTGACCAGCTACGAACGCAAGGGACGCCGCAAGGGATCCGAAATCCACCGCGGCCGCTGGAGATTCCTCGCCGATTGATTCCACCGCAACTCGGCCGCCTTGCCAGCAACAGGTGCGGACCGTCACACTGGCGACTTCGGGCAATCTGCACTGATTGACATCAGGAAACGGGAATCCATGGCCACCAAACCTCTAGCCAGCGGTACGACGATCTGGCCAACCGCGTTGTGCGTCTTGATCGTAATCGTCCTTAGCGACCTCGCGATCCCAAACCAGGCCGCATTCGCCCAAGACGCCAAGCAAACGTTCGTCGATCAGGCAGAGGCAGGACCCGACTTCACGTTGCAAGGCGAATATGTCGGTTGGGTACTCACCGGATCGCAGGACCTCCGCCCGATCGGCCTGCAGGTCATCGCCCTGGGTGGCGGCAAGTTCGAGGCGGTCGAATACTCTGGCGGGTTGCCAGGTGCCGGAGCCCGAGGCCCGGCGAGGCTGAGGATTCCGGGCGAGAGGCGCGGCCACTCGGTGCACTTCCAGAACGGGCCGCTACGGATCGACGTCGGAAACGACCACGCCATCTTCTTCCTCGAATCCTACGACGGTGTGATCGCCAACCTGAATCGAGTCCACCGGGTCAGCACGACAATGGGAGCCCGTCCGCCGCAAGGAGCCGTAGAACTCTTCAACGGACACCCCACGAAACTCCTCAAGGCTGCCCGGTTGACCAAGTCGGGACTGCTGATGGAAGGCACCGAAACAAGCCAACCCTACACCAGCTTCCAGTTGCACCTCGAATTCCGACTCCCCTTCATGCCTCGAGCCCGAGGCCAGGCCCGAGCCAACAGCGGGGTGTACTTACAGAGTCGCTATGAAGTGCAGATCCTCGATTCGTTCGGCCTCACCGGCAAGAACAACGAATGCGGAGGCCTCTACAAGACACTCGATCCCTCAATCAACATGTGCCTGCCTCCACTCAGTTGGCAGACGTACGATATCAATCTGACCGCTGCCGCCTTCGACTCAACCGGGGAAAAAAACCGCAACGCCCGGCTGACAGTGCTGCACAACGGCGTGCTGGTTCACGACAACGTCGAGATTCCTCACAAGACCGGAGCCGGCAAGCCCGAAGCAGACCTGCCACTGCCAACCAAGTTGCAGAACCACGGCAACCCGGTGCGATTCCGCAACATCTGGCTCGTCGACCATTCGCCACGACCCGCAACACCTACCACCAAGTAATCCGCCGACCACCCTCGCGGTCCCAAGCGGTGTTGACCCTCGACCAAACCGCTCCTAGATTACCCGCGCCACGAGATGTCTCTCGATCCGGATTCCCGGAGGTCCTCGCCTTGGCCTCGCTGCTCCCATTTTTTCGGCACGCCTGCGCACCGGCGCCTCCCATCGCCCCCCCCTGCACGCTGTCGCACTCGACCCTCTACCAACTGCTATCCCATCAACGACTCGGACCCGGCGACCATGTCCTCGACGCAACCACCAAGTACGAATTCACTCCCATCCTCGAATTCCTCGGACTCAACCTCCATCACATGACACCAGACAGCCCGATAGACCGGCCAATAAACAGTCCAAATGACTGGCAATCAGGCGAGCAGCGATCGAATCGTCCTCGGCTGGTGATCGCTCGTCCCGAAGACCGTTCACCGCTCGAGTTGACTCGGGCAACGGCTTCGTGGCTCGATCGGCTCAGTCCTCGAGGCACCCTCGTACTGATCGATTCCCCGCTCCCCGATCCGCTCGCGGCATTCCCCGGACTCTGTCGTCGCTGGACGGCCGATGGACACACCTTTGCGACGCTCACACTCTCGTCTGCGACCCGAACGCTCTGCGAGTGGCTGGCATTCACAGCGCCAACAGCCGCACGTAACGTCACGCACCCTCACGCTTCCCCTCGCGGTCAAGTCGCATGAACTGGTTGCTGCTGTGTCGGATGCTCGGCCTGCTGGGCACGCTGGTTGGCGGATCGATGATCTTCAGCCTGCCGTGGGCATTTCCGGCCTGTGGTGAGACTCTGACGTTCGAAAGCGACGGATTTTTCGGCCTGTTGGCATCGATCGGATGCAGCCTGGGCATCGGCGGCACGCTGTTCTGGATCGGCCGCAGTGCCCGAGACGCCTCGATGCTCCGCAAGGAAGCCTTGGCGATCGTCGGGCTGGGCTGGCTGTTGGCCGGAGTCCTCGGGTCGCTCCCGTTCCTCTTTTCGGGCACTCAAACCACCTCCGTGCGTTCAGACGGGAGCCGGGTCGTGACCGAGGTCGGAGTCTCGGACTCGCTGTTCGAATCGATCTCGGGATTCACCACCACCGGCGCCAGCGTGCTGACTCATCTCGAAAACGACAACGATCCCGACACTCCCAATGTCCCACGCTGCATCCTGTTCTGGCGCAGTTTCACTCACTGGCTCGGCGGCATGGGGATCATTGTACTGTTCGTCGCCATCCTGCGTCGTCTGGGCGGAGGTGGCAAGGCGCTGCTGCGGGGCGAGGTGCCCGGGCCGATGTCCGAGACGGTCCGGCCCCGAGTCCAACAGGCGGCGATGGTGATGTGGGCGATCTATGTCGCGATCAGCCTGCTGCTGACCGTCGTGCTGCTGCTCGAAGGCATGAGCCTGTTTGACGCTCTGTGTCATACATTTGGGACGATCGCCACCGGAGGCTTCAGTACGCACAACGACAGCGTGGGTGCCTTTGCCAGCGGTTGGATCGACTGGACCATCATCCTCTTCATGGTCGTCGCCGGAACCAACTTCTCGCTCTATCACCTCGCACTCTCCCGAGACCAACTCTGGCGCACCTTCCGCCGAGACATCGAATTCCGAATCTACCTCGCCCTACTCGCCTCGGCCACGATCCTGCTCGGCGCCTCGGTCTACGCCAACTCCACCGACGAATCGATCTACGGATCGTTCCGCACCGCCGCCTTCCAAGCCACCTCGATCATGACCACCACCGGCTTCGCCACCGCCGACTTCAATACCTGGAGCGATACCTCCAAGGCACTGCTCTTGATGCTGATGTTCATCGGTGGCTGTGCCGGATCGACCGGCGGTGGCCTGAAAGTGGTCCGCTTTATCCTGTTCGCCAAGATCGTTCGCCTGGAAATCGAACAGGCCTTCCGGCCCAATGTCGTGCGACCGCTGCGACTGGCCGGAGTCGCCATCGACAAGGCCCAGCGACACCAGGTGGTCGTCTACTTCTGCCTCGTACTGCTGATCTTCCTGGTCAGCTGGATGCTGCTGCTGGTCATCCAGCCGGGAACAGCCTGGGACGGGCACGAATCGGATCGACTGATCGACACCGCCAGCGCCGTCGCCGCCACACTCAACAACATCGGACCCGGCCTGGGTGTCTTCGGTCCAACACAAAACTACGCCTTCCTGACCCCCCAATCCAAAGTCCTGCTCTCGGTCCTCATGCTCATGGGCCGACTCGAACTCTTCGCCATCCTCGTCCTCTTCGTACCATCCTTCTGGAGATCCCGCTAAGGGACTGACTCGCCCCGGGTCCATCTTGACGATCTGAACCACACCCGCCTAAGCTGCCCCCCGACCGGCTTGCAACCGACCCAACTCAACCAGACGATCCACCGCAGGGACGCGACGGATGAAGGTGTTTTTTTCAGTCGGTGAGCCCAGTGGCGACGAACATGCTGCCGGGCTGATCGAAGAACTCCGAACACGGTGTCCCGGCCTCATCGCCACCGGATTCGGTGGGCCCAAGATGCGGCCGCTGATCGAAGACTCCGGAGGCCAACTGGTTCACCCTCTGACCGAACTGGCTGTGATGGGCTTCACCCGCGTCGTGCCCATGCTCGGCCAGTTCTATCGGCTGGTCCAGCAGGCCGAAGCGATCTTTCGCGACGATCCGCCCGACGCAGTCGTCCTCGTCGACTTTCCCGGCTTCAACTGGTGGATCGCTCGCAAAGCCCACGCCGCAGGAATCCCGGTCTTCTACTACATGCCACCACAACTGTGGGCATGGGCCCCGTGGCGGATTGCCAAGATCCGACGCTTCGTCGACCACGTCCTCTGTAGCCTGCCGTTCGAATACGACTGGTACACCAAGCGTGGCGTCTCGGCCGAATATGTCGGACACCCGTTCTTCGACGAAGTCGCCGCCAAACAACTCGATACCGACTTCCTGACCACCTGCCAAAACACCGCCGGCGCAACCGTCGCCATCCTGCCCGGATCGCGGACCCAGGAAGTGACACTCAACTGGCCCGTCATCCAGCAGGTGCTCAATCGCCTCGCCCGAAAACACCCCTCCACCAGGTTCCTCGTCGCCAACTACCGAACGTCGCACCGAAGACACTGTGAGGCCAGGTTCCTGGCCTCGGGATCCGCTCGAGTCGAATTCCACGTGGGACGCACATCCGAAATCATCGAAGCCGCCGACTGCTGCCTGATGGTCTCCGGATCGGTCAGCCTCGAACTGATCGCCCGTAAGACCCCGGCAACTGTCATCTATCGAGCCACACGCCTGCTCGAATTCCTCACCCGACGACTCGTCTCCTGCCAGTACATATCCCTGCCCAACCTGCTCGTCGATGACGAGTTGTTGCCCGAGTTCCCGTTCTCGGGACGGATCGAACCGTGGATCGATCCGATCACCGCAACTCTCGACGACTGGCTCTCCAACCCCGATTCGCTCAACTCGATGATCGACCGGATGACGACGTTGCACCAATCGATCGGTGCCGCCGGAGCCAATGGCCGCACGGCCGAAGCGATCCTCGGCCGACTGCCCAACCAGGCACTGACCCGAGCCGCCTGACAGCCGGCCGCGGCAACTGACAATCGTGGCTGTGGTACTGGTGAGAAAGGCGGGCTAGAATCACGCCTCGCATCCTCGCCAACACCTCTCAGACGGAGCCCCTAGCATGTCCACCGACACGATTCGTATCGGGATGGTCGGAGCCGGAGCCAACACGCGGCTCAGACATGTGCCAGGGTTCCGGGGCATTTCCGGAGTCGAACTGGTCGGAGTGGTCAATCGGTCGCGTGAATCGTCCGAGAGGGCGGCGGCCGAGTTCGAGATTCCTCGAGTGTTTGACAGCTGGCAGGAACTGGTCGACGACGACGAAATCGACGCCGTGATGATCGGAACCTGGCCCAATATGCACTGCGAAGTGACCTGCCGGGCACTCGAAGCGGGCAAACACGTGATGACCGAAGCCCGCATGGCACGCACCGCCGCCGAAGCACGACAAATGCTCGCCTGCTCGGAAGAACACCCGGAACTCATCACGCAAATCGTCCCCAGCCCGTTCGCATTCTTCTGCACCGACTACGTTCGCAATCTGATCGACGACGGGTTCCTGGGCCAATTGCGCGAACTGGTGGTCATCGGAGCCGACGACGGGTTCCACGATGTCCAGGCACCGCTGCACTGGCGACAGGATCGAGACATCAGTGGCCTGAATGTCCTCGCCATGGGAATCCTCCACGAAGCCGCTCTCAGGTGGGCACCAGACCCGACACGCGTCTTTGCTCAGATGACAACCTTCGCTCCGGATCGCCCGGATGGAGTCGCCACGATCGCCGACAGCGTGCAGGTGATGACCGAAATCCAAGGCGGAGCCCGCGGGCTGTATCACCTGAGCGGAATCGGACTGTTCGGACCCGGCTTCCACCTGCACCTCTACGGCTCGCACGGCACCATCCGAGTCGACCTGGGAGCCGGGACGCTGATGATCGGGGCGGTCGGTGACGAAGCACTCCACCAGCCAAACATCTCCGAAGAACAGCAGGGAGGCTGGCGAGTCGAGGACGAGTTCATCGGAGCGATCCGAGGCACCGAGACCATTCGGCTGACCGACTTTGCCACCGGAGTGAAGTACATGGAGTTCACCGAAGCTGTCGCCCAGAGCGCCGAATCGAACCAACCGGTCGACCTGCCGATCTAGTCGTCAAACAACCCCACCCGCAACGCCTGGGCAACCAACTTGTGGGCTCGCTCGTTGGGATGAGCGTCGTAACGGTTCACCGTCAATCCCTCGCCAACATGAGGCTCGAGCGTCTCAACAAGATCCAACACGCCGACCCCGCTGCGACGACCCCACTCGGCCCACTGAGCGTGCACTTCGCGGAACGGATAGTCCGCACCCAGGTTGTGCAGGAATGGGAAAACCACGACGTCGAGTTGGGCGCCATGAGCCCGACACAAGGCATCGACCGCATCCAGCTTCCGCTGCATCTTACGCCACGGCTCACCGTCGTAGTACTCGCGGACAAACTGGTAGTAGTCGTGGAAATCCGGCACCGTGAACTGCCGCAAACGAAAGTACATCAAGTTGAAGAAGTAGGTGTGCTTCCAAAGAAAAAAACTGGGAGCGTGCTGCTGAAGATCGACGTAGTAGGTCTTGTGCCGAGGATGAAACGTCTCGATGTCGTTCAGACACACCACGTACACGACCCGGTCGACAGGGAACTTCGCCGCAAACAACTCCTGCAACAGCTTCTCGACCCAGTGCAGGTCGACTCCGGCGTTCGAAAGATTCGTCACGCCGAAACGGCCCGGGTGATCCGCGTCGAGCGAATCGGCCAACAGGTTGCTGAACCGATCACCAACTCGCTTCACACCATGACCAAACGTGAAACTGTCACCCACAAAGACCACGTGCTCGTGATCCCCGTCCGCTCGACTCGCCGGCAGGTCGTGGTCGTCCCGGTACAGAATCCCCAGCCCGCCACCCAGCCTCAACGGCCGCTGACCCGGTTCGACATGCATCGAAAACCACTTCTTCGACACGTTCGTCATGCTGAAGCTGTCTGTCGTGTCGTACACCACCGCAAAGTACAACTCGACTCCCGTCAATCCGACCAGCACGATCCAAAACGATAATCCGCCATGAATCCACTTCTTGCGTCGCGCCGATGCACCTCGACGAAACTTCATCAGCACCACCACAGCCAATGCCACCGCCACCAGCCAGGCCAGCATGACGTAGAAGTAAATGTCGGGCAGGTGCACGATCGACTTCAACAACAGATCACTTCCGTCTTGAATAGCTTCCTGAAACAACCCGTCACGACTGGCCCCAAACTAACTCGAGGCGTCGCCGTGAAACAAGACAGCCGATGACCAGAATCAGCAGCGACAGGCCGCTGATGACCGCACCCAGAAATACCGACATCGGCCGATAAACCCACTCGATCCGATGCAAACCACCCGGCACGTCCACTCCGCGGTACATCCCCTCGACACGCACCGACTCGGCCAACCGGCCATCCACTCGGACCTCCCAACCCGGATACGCCAGATCCGTCAGCACCACACGACCCCCTGCGGACGAATCGACCGTCGCCAACACCCGGTTGGCACCGTATTCGGTGATCTCGGCCAACCCACCCCCGTCGAGCCACGACAACCGGCCACGCGTGTCGGTCAGACCATACAGAAAGAACTCCAGCCTCCGATTCCCTCCCTCGTATGCCACCTGCAGAAACGAATCGCCCGCGTACCGACCCACCAGCCGCACCGGCCACGCCGAAGTGTCCAGCGGGTGACGGGTCAACAGGTGAGTCACCCCCGCTCGCCTGAGCCACGACACCTGCTTGTCTGCCGGGCGAGGACCAAGCGGAAACCGACCAGGCATCACCAGCGATTCGTCAAAGTACTCGGCAGGTCCCAGGCCAAGGTAGACCGGAGTCGAAGCGACTCGAAGCAGGGTGGGCAGGTTCTGGTAATCGCAGAACAACCGGACCGGCCGGCCGCCCGGACCCTGCAGACGCTGCAATCGACCGGCCACCGGACTGTCGGCCAAACGTTCGATCAAGGGGGTCTCCAAAAACTGGGCATACGTCTGCTTACGAGACACCTCCCACAAGTCCCACGTCAAAACCGAAAAGAACACCGCCGCCAGCAACACGCCCAAGCCGCCCCGGCGGACGAACACCGGTCGAGTCGCCAGACTCTGCCACACCATCGCAGCCAATACCGCCGCCGCCAACGATGTGACAATGCCATAACGGCCCGGACCAGTGAAGAAACCAAAACCCGGCAAATGACGCGTCACCGACACATGCCACGCAGGTGTGTACAACAACCCCAACAACCCCAACACCAGCCACAACACCGCTATGGACTCTCGCCGACGACGGCCCGACCGACCGCCAACCCAACTCCCAACCAGCCCCAGGACCAACAACCCGACCGTCGGCAATCCAAAATACAGGTGAGCCTCGACCTGGTTCGTGTCCGCCGGACCCGCATCGTACACCGACACCCGGTCCACACCCGATTCGTACCATCGCCACGGTGTTACCACCTGGCTCCAGTACGCAAATGGCATGTGGCCATAACCCGGATCGTACTTCCGACCCACAACGTCCTCGCGCTGACTGCTCTGCTTCAACTCCCACGTCGGCAACAACTGCACGGCCGACAACCCGAATGACAGCAACAGCCCAATCGCCAACGCACCCAGAACTCGACGACGCTCACGCGACGTCCGCTCGGGCAACCCTCGCCCAACCCACCACAGCCGCGAAGGAATGTAGGCGATCAGGACCAACTGAGTCACGAAGGCGAGATTGAAGTGGCCGGCCAGCATCTGCAGAGACAGAATCCCGGACAGCCAGGCCAAATCCACAAGACGACCCCTGCTCAGAAACCGCTCCGACACCCACAACGCCGCCGGCAACCACGTGCCGCCCAGGATCGCCCATTCGAGTACGATCCGCGGAGGAAACCAGCCGTAGACAAACACCAGACCGGCCAAGAATCCGGCAACGTCGCCAAGCCTCAACTGCCTCGCGTATCGCCAGGTGAACAGGAAGGCCAATACATAGTGCACCAACTGCACCGCGTTGTAGGCCGTGTTGACATCCCAGACCGCGTACAGCAGGTGAAACGGATAGAACAACCCCGTCTGGCTCTCGCCCACAACCGGATACCCGTGCCCCACCCGGTTGTTCCACAACGGCAACTCGCCCGCTGACAGGTGCTCGGACAGGTACGCTTTCTGAGGAAAAAAGTACGTGTAGATGTCGCCACCAACCAACCCGCCGCCCGTGAAAAGAGGCCACCAGAAGATCAGCGACAGACCCAGGCCAACACCCGTCGCCACCATCCAACTGCGCCAGGACACCACCACGTCGACCGAGGTCACCTCGGCCGGTGCGTCACCCGATCCGGTCGCCGTCACAACTGATGTCGACTCGTTGGTCACGTCTGACAGGTTCCCGGTGACAGCATGGAGCCCTGGCGAACCACGTAGACCGGACTGGACCAGGCCATCTGCCCGTCCTCCTGGACCACGTGCACGTAAAGAGGATTGTCTCCGTCGTGGAGCTGGTCGGCACGAGGCTGGAACTCGAACGACATCTGGCAAGACCCACCCCGATCGGGCAGCCGATACACACTCAACCGCTGACCCAACCCGCCAAGATCCCACGATCGACCACGTGGACTCAGCCGACCCAGATCGACCTGGAAGACTCGGTGAGGCGTCTCGAGAGTCAGTTGGCCGCTGTGTGGTCGAGACAGTGTGGCAATCACTCCAGCCACGCCACCCGTCGTGATCGACTCCCAGGCCAGTTCGTTCCCAGCCACCCGCCGACAGGCCTTTTCAAAATTTAGAAAATTGATCGGCTGGAAATCGGTGATCCGGTTCCGAGACACCTTCACCCGCCCATCCCAGGTCACCTGCCGACCACGGCCTCGAACCGTCGCACCCTGCCACAACAGCTTGACCCGGTTGCCCAGATCGTCCACCCCCCACGGCCGATGCACTCCAAGTACCTCGGTCCCATTGCGAAACTCGATCCGTTCGATCGGTGCCGTGCCGTGCACGTCGACCTCGAACGTCGGCAACCGGTCGCCCGATCCCAACTCGGCAACCGATCCCATCGGCAACCCGGAATCAGTCGTCACGTCCAGCAGGATGCGGGCCCCGGTGGTGGCGTAGACACGCCGCTCTCGATACGCCTCCCAGACACTCGCACGATCCAGCTCCTCGGCCAACACGCACGTCAGCCCGCCGTAACTGCCAAACGTGCTCGCTCCCGGCCAACTGGCTCCGGGTCGACCCTTGTGCCCGTCCGAATTGGCAACGATCGCCACGCGGTAACCCAGCCCAAATGCGTCCTCGAGCATCCACTCGAATGTCCCCCACGCCGAATGCACTTCCACGGCCCGTTCGAGTCCTTCACGGTGTCGAACCAGATCGGCGTAACGGCCTCCGACATGAGCAATCAACATCGGGTCGGGTCGAGTCCCCTCGAGACGGTCGAACAACTCCTCGACCGAACCCGCCGTCGGATCGCTCGCTTCGCTCGCGTCAACCAACGCACGGCTGCTGCGATAAATCGCACCGCCCTCGTCACGGAATATCACGTTGCGATCGCCGCCCAGGCCCGTGTTGCCACTCCATTCCCAACCGGGAAACGTTACGAAACGACCCGGACGGTTCATCGCGGCGGTCGTCCGCTGCAGGTGAGCCCAGAACTCGTCGGTGATCTGGAAGTCGTTTCCCTGGTGCGACGCGATATCCAGGAACGCCCGGTCTCGAGCGAATCGGAAATACTCCTCGATCGTCCCCGTCCCAATCGTCTCCTCACTCTGACCATGCAAATCCGCCCAGTATCGGCCAAAGCCGCCGCCGCCACCGCAATCCGCACGCACCAGCACCGGGTTCGATTCGGCCTCCAATCCCGTCTCATCGTCGCGGACTGCAACCGAATAACATCCCGACTCGAAAAACCCGCGATGCTCCAGACGCCTCGAACGACCAACCGGGTTGCCCCAACAGTCCTCCAATCGCCAACGAACGGAAAATCGTCGACCAACCTTCACCTGGGATGGAGCCACGGCGACCAGACGGACCGGATCGCCCGCAACGATCCGGAACACCGGCTGCTTGGCCAGTCGATGGTAGACATACGTCGCGTACCGGTCGACCAGAACCCGAAGCTCCAGAGTCTTCTCGGCAAACGTCTGAACACGCCAGCCAGGACCTCCGCCAGAAACATCCCCCAGCACGATCGTGATCGTTTCGCCCTGTTTCAAGTAACCCTGCAAGACCTTGACATGAAGCGTCTTGCCCCAGGGACGGACGTTGTCCTTCACATCCCAACGCAACGCCAGGCGAGCTCCGTTTGACGCCACCGCGGTCGTGTAGTTCGCCGCCGACTCGTCGTCGAACTGAAGAATGCCACAGTCGGTGGCGTAGCGCATCACCACCTTCAGACTGCCCGTGTCGTCGATACCAGCCGACCCGGCCGTGTAGGTCAGACGACACGTCTGAAAACTGCCCGCCACGACGCGGCCTCGCAGACTACAACGGACGCGACCCAGGTCCTTGGCAGGATCTGCCTCGAGACGACGTGCGGTCATGAAACGGCTCGGCGATACAGCACAATGTAGTAAAGAGTCCCATCCTCGTCAGTCACCAGCCGAAGCAGCTCCCAACCTCCGCCACCCGGTTGCAACTCCCGAACGTCTTCCACCGACTTGATCGAACTGTAGCGATGCTGCACATCGATCACGATGTAGTAGTCCTGGCCAGCGACCGGTTCGGTCAGCTCGATGTCACTCCGACGCGGGTAGTCACTGTAGTCGTAGGAACGTTCGTGATGAGTGAACCGGGGATGCACAAAATCGGTCGAAAAAACCCGAGCGGTCCGAGGCACCAGGCCGGCGACCTCAGCAAACAACTCGGCACGACGACTCGTCGTCATCAACGTCTTGCCGTTGTGATCCGAATCCGTATCCCAGAAGGCCAACCCCAACGGACCAGCACTGAAGAACACACCGCAGGCCATCGACGAAGACACGACAAACCAACAACCACGTGTCGCCCACACCGGACCACGATCAACCAGCCGGCCCAAACCGCCGGCCGCAGCAAAGTACAGGATCGGGATCAACGGAGCATGGAAGTGATGGAAGGGGACGATCGCCTGGCCGGAGGCAGGGCTGGACACCTGGCCGGAAACCGGATCGTAAGACCCGGCCGAAGAAAACTCGAGCAAACACAACATCGCGAAAATCGGTGCGCCAACCAACAACCGCCCTCTGCCTAACAACGGCAGTAACCCCATCGGCAACAACAACGCCAGGAAATAGAACAGCGTCCGTGCACTGAACCACTTGCCCAGCAACAGGCCGGGCCGGGAAACGGCAGTCCCGAGAATCTCGCCTGGAGTCCCTCCCAACTCGCCGAAATATTGAGCGTAATGCGGTACGTCGCCACGGAAGAATGGGATCACCCACAGGAGCACCAACACCAACCACGCCACACTGCCCGCTCCGATCACACACGCACTCGACAACTCGCTCCGGTTCACCAGGCCACTCGTTCGCTCGACAGAACCTCGCCACGACCTGATGGCCCAGAACAATGCCAGCGGGGCAACCACCAGGCAGTAGTCCTCCTTGGCCAACAACACCAACAACAACAACAACATCGACGTCTTGTGACGACCCGACTCGAAACGCTCGATCGCCCACAACAACAACGGAACACCCAGGCTGATCGGACGGAATGTCTTGCCGTCGATCGCGAGGTCCAGAAAGTGGACCGGGAAGGCCAGCAGGTACGACACCGACAAGCCCAATGCCAGCCAGTCCGAACGAGTCTCTCTACGGGTCAATTTCAAAATCGCCAACCCACCCGACGCCAGGGCCGCCGATTCGCACAACTCCAACATCTGATGAGACGGCCAGATCCAGTGCAAGGGGCTCAGCAACAGGTGCACCACCTGAGGATGCTCGCCCAGAAACAATCGGCCGTCGTCCAGGTAGCTGCGGAAACCCTTGCCGTGCCAGACGTTCCACAGGTGCTCCTCGTACATGGCCGAGTCGCCATGAGGAATCAGCAGGTTGTTGTAACGGGCCCAGTTGATCGCCGTGGCACACACCGTGTAAATCGTCACCGCCGAAAACGCCAACAACCAGGTCCGCCGACTCGGTGAATGCCCAAGTGACACTCCGGCAGCCGGACAGGCACTCACCAGCCAAGCCGATAGCCAACCCGCCAAGGCCATCGCTTCGAACAACGACACCGTGCGGATCGACAACTCGTCAAACCACTCAATTCCTCCAAGCACTCCCAGAATCCGGATCAACTCCCAGACTCCCGGTAGACACCACCACGCCCAGCCTCGCAACGCCCAACCAGATGCCTCGGTCATGATTCCTCGACCGGTTCGTCGCGATACGATCAACGATCCGACACCCAGCAACACCACCGAAACCGACGACAATCCGCCCAGTAACGTCAGGTACTCGACCTCCCGACGCACCACACCCGATTCGGCATCCACCACGCCGCCCAGACAATCGACCAAGCCGCTCCACGTCGATGTGCTGAACCACTGAGACGCCAGAATCGGGTCGCCGAGGACCGATTGCAGGTACATCGCCTGCAACGCCACGCCGATCGCAACGACCAACCACGGCAACAGAAAATGGCGACGTGACGGCGTCGCAGACATGGCGGTTCTGTGAAGACTGGATGGAACGGGAAATGGTCCGGCAGACGACGAGGACGGGGCAGGGGCGGGGCGGATAGTAGGGGTTGTGTTGCGGTGAGACTATGCGGGTTTGCCGGGCGGTTGCCGACTTGTGGATTCCTACGTCAGGAACAGGGGTGTTGGTTTGAGTGGACCGGGTGCGACCCAACGATTCCGGCTATAATCCGCTCGATGCAGCATCCCTACGGCGACATCCCCGAATTGACGAATCTCGAGGCCGGACGAGGCATCGTCAGGATCCCCGACGAGCAGGATGTGCCGTTTACGCCTCGAGTCAAGGCGCTGGTCGATACGCCCGAGTTCCAACGGCTCAGACACATCACTCAACTCGGACTCGTCTCACAAGTCTACCCCGGAGCCACTCACACACGCTTCGAGCACGCGTTGGGTGTCTTCCACAACGCGCTGCGGTATGTCTGGCAGCTGGGACGCGATGCCAGGTTCTGCGAAACCGTCGATCTCCACACCGCCGAAGTCCTACTCGTCTCCGCCCTGCTGCACGACCTCGGTCACTGGCCCTTCTGCCACCCGATCGAAGACATGAAGCTGCCCGGCCTGCCGCCTCACGAAGCCTTCGCTGCCAAATTCCTTGGGGCTGGGACTCCTCTGGCAAACGTGCTGCAACGAGACTGGAAGATCGAACCCGAAGAAGTGCTCGATGTACTGGTCTCTCGAACCGACACGCCCGCCCTGAGACTCGTTCGCTCGATCCTCTCCGGACCCATCGACATCGACAAAATGGACTACCTGGGCCGAGACAGCCTGCACTGTGGAGTCCCCTACGGTCGCCACTTCGACCGCAACCGACTCATGACCTCACTCGTCACCAACGAAGCAGGCGACGGACTGGCGATCTCGTCCAAAGGACGCACAGCAGCCGAACTGATGGTCTTTGCTCGCTATGTGATGTTCAGCGAAGTCTACTGGCATCACGCCGTCCGTAGCGCCACCAGCATGTTCGCTCGAGCCTTCTTTCACCTGCACGAGGAACTGGATCTCGAAACATTTTTTCGGAAAAGTGAAACCGAGATGATCGATGAGCTGCGACGACGAGCCGGAGACGGGACGTGCCGGAGACTGCTCGAAGGCGTCTTTGGCACAAATCGTGAACTCTACAAACGTGTCGCTGAATTCAGCTTGTCCGACGCACCTGAACTCTATCAACGACTCGCTCGAAAACCCTACCACTGGCTCGTCTCGCTTGGTGAAGGACTGGCCGAAGAAGTTGCTGCCATGCTCGGAGAATCAGTCGAAACGACCGAACTGCTCGTCGATGCACCGCCGACACACCGGGAAGTCGAATTCGATGTCGAAATCTACTCGGCCAAAAATGACTCGTATCAGTCGCTCCGGGATGCTTCGCCCGTCATCGACGCCCTCGCTCGCACGCAGTTCGACGACTACGTCAAACGAGTTCGAATCTTCGCGCACCCACGACTCGCTCAGTCACTGACTCAAACCAGTGACTTCCACCAATGCCTCGAACGTGCCCTGAATCGCATCGAAACCAACGATTCCGTCTCAATGTCATAACTGGCACACCCTCCAAACGTCTGCTATCCTGCGCTGTTTGCCGAACACGCGATCGTGGATTCTGCCCAAAGAACAACCCATGAACACCGCAGCCACCGCAGCCACCGCAGCCACCGCAGCCACCCGGGCGAAACTACAGGCGATTCCCGGAGCCGAGACTCAGGTCGAACGGACCGTGATTGCCGTCTGGCCGTCGATCGCTTCGACCAGAATCGGCCGGATGATCGGCAGCCTGATCCAATCGGCACCCGAAATCCGACTCCCCGTTCTCAACGTCAACCTCGCACTGGCACCCACGCTGCTGCTGGGGCCGGTCGCGGCTGCCGTCTACCTGTTGGAAAAAGTCACCGGACAACGATACACCGTGACCAACCGACGAGTGCTGATTCAAGGATCGATGAGCGGGAAGCTCAACGAACAAGTGCCGCTGGAACAAATCGCCGAGGTTGCCGTCGCTCCCTATCGCGATGGACAGGAATTCTACCACTCGGCCGATGTCGTGCTGCTCGATCAGGCCGGCAAGGAACTGATGAGACTCGAAGCGGTGATGCGGCCCGGAGTCTTTCGACAGAATATCCTCGAAACCCGAGACGCTCGGGTCAAAGTCCAGGACGCACTGGATACCATCCGGACACGTCACGACGGCTAACGTCGGCGGGCACCCAAGGCAGCCTCGACCGACTGGCGTAGTGCTCAGTCCTCGATCCCCAGCCGATAACGCAACTGCTCGAATTGCTCGGCAAATGTGTCCGTCGAACTGTGGACGTGCTCGGCCTCGGTGATGAACTTGATGTCCTCGCTGCACGTCACTTCGTGATCGGCAAACACCCGCTCGAAAAGATCCAGGTCCTGGCCGTAAAGAGTGAATATCTTGTGCTCGTCGAATTGGACTTCCATCGGGATCCGTGGATTCAAAACGGCCACCCCAGTGCAACCGTCGTCAATCAACATCTCCTCGAAGTCGTACAGCACACTCTTCAAGATCGGTAACTCGATCCCCTCGCGGTAATAGTCCTCGTGACCCTCGCCACGCGTGTGATGACTCGTCTCCAGGACCACGTCCACCTCGGATCCCAACGGATCCAGCAGATCCACGAACAGGTCGATCACCTGCTCACGCGATGCCGATGCCATCAGCACCGGAATCGCAATCCCCGACTCGCCGGTACTGTACGTGTCGTGACGGTAGCCGGTACGCGGAACCACCTGCAAATCGTACGACGGTCGAACCGCTTCGGTGAGCACGAAACTGCCGTATCGGGCAATCTTCAAATGCGTCTCCAACTGGTCCTCGGAAAGATCCGAGAAACTGCTCGAGGATCGCTCGGGCAACGGCTCCCGAGTCTTCGCGGTTATAAATTTCTTCAGGAAGTCCATCGGCCCCTGCTCCCAATCCGGCTGAATCGGCCAGTCGCCGGACCGGACATTCTGTCGCCGAACCGGACAAGACAATAAGGAACTCGTGATCGATCGCCCTACCTGGCTCCTCGATTCGCCCTGTGTGGCTACTCAAAAGAAACCTAGCACGCGAATCCACGACAGGCCGGCTCGCAACCCCTACCTCAAGAAAGAAAACCACCAAAAACGTCCCCTTTCTACAAATCCGGCTCAATCTGACGTGTAAGATGTACAATCTCGGCACCGACTGACAAGCCGAAAATATAAATGCTATCCCCGCGACAATTAGTCGCAAAGGCTTACAACACAACATGTTGCGAACAACTATCAGGTTTTTCATGAGGGACTTACCAGTCGACTGGCACAAGTGGTGCAACTGAGTTTGTTTCGAGTGAGAGAGACGCCGGCTGTGAGAGGCCGGTTCCCACCGGCCCTTGGAGAGGGGCCACAATCCCACCTCAATTTCACATCCCCACATCACACCTGGACGGGCCGAAAGGACGCGTGAGAAACGCCCTTTCGGTTTGTTCTTTTAACCACCCGATCCGCATTGGTATCCGGTAACATGTTGCCGTCTTGGTTGGCTCTCCTCACGCCTCAACCCTAGACTGTCTGCCGGTCACTCCTCCCCGGCATGCGATGGCAGATTGCAGTTGGCTGAACCGAAGCGCGAAGAACTCAACGTCAAGTCCAAGCGTGGGATCCTGGTCCGCGTCCTGGACCGGCGTCAGCGAAGCGACGGCGAGGAGGCATTGGAGGAGATCCGTGGTTTGGCGACGACCGCCGGAGTCAACGTCGTCCACGAACTGACTCAGGTCCGCCCGCGACCTCATCCGGCCACCTGCCTGGGCAGCGGCAAGCTGATCGAGTTGGCCGAGTTGATCGAGGCATACGATGCCGAGTTGGTCGTCTTCGACAACAACCTGACTCCGGCACAAAGTCGCAACCTGGAAGAAGAATTGCAGACGATCATCGTGGATCGCAGCGAAGTGATCCTCGACATCTTCGCCACTCGTGCACAAACCTACGAAGCCAAACTGCAAGTCGAGTTGGCACAGCTGCTCTACTTCCGACCGCGACTGAAACGGCTGTGGACTCACCTCGAACGTATCGAAGGTGGCATCGGAACCGGTCGCGGTCCGGGCGAGCGTCAGATCGAGACTGACCGACGTCTGATCGATCGTCGGGTTGCGGAGTTGAAACGTCGGTTGAAGGAGGTCGAGAGTCGGCGTCGCCGCGAGGTGTCCCGTCGCAACGACCAGGTCACCGTTTCGCTCGTCGGCTACACCAACTCGGGCAAAAGCAGCTTGATGCAGGTGCTGTCTGGAGCCGACGTGCTGGTGGCCGACAAGTTGTTCGCGACTCTCGACACGCGAACCCGCCGCTGGGAAATCCCCGGCTGGGGCAACGTGCTGCTCAGCGACACCGTCGGCTTCGTCCGCAACCTGCCTCACCACCTCGTCGCCTCGTTCCGCTCCACGCTCGAAGAAACCCGACAAGCCGACCTGCTGCTGCACGTCGCCGACGCCAGTCACCCTCGAGTGACTCACCAGATCGAAACCGTCAACGCCGTGCTCGAAGCCCAGGGAGCCGACCATTTGCCGCAACTCCTGGTACTCAACAAGATCGACTCGGTCGAGGATCGGACAGATATCGACATCCTGCGAGCCAAGACCGATCCCTGCGTCGTCATCAGTGCTACCGAACACATCGGACTCGAACGACTCACCGAAGTCGTCTGTGACATGTTGGGTGAGGGTGAAGTTGAGGCCGAGATCACAACCGACATCGGCAACGGCCGACTGCTGGCGTTTCTCAACGAACACGGCAAGATGACCGAGAGTGAATACAACGAGAAGACCATGCGGCTGGTCTACCGTATCCCACGCCGATTCGCCGAACAAATCCGCGACAAGGCGACTACCGTCGTGGTGCGATAGCTCTCTGACTCCCCGCCACCAATTCATCGCCACCGAATCACTATCATGGGCAGCATGTCCGAGCCGTGTTACCTGGCGATCGATCTTGGAGCCGAGAGTGGCCGCGTCGTGGCCGGGCTCTTCGACGGCCAGACCGTGCGACTCGAAGAACTGCATCGCTTCTCCAACGGTCCCGTCCAGGTCGGAGGCACCCTGAGATGGAACGTGTTGGGACTCTGGCAGGGCATCCAGCACGGACTCACACTTGCCGCCTCGCGGTTCGGTGACTCGATCCAGAGCATCGGAGTCGACACGTGGGGAGTCGACTACGTGCTGCTGTCGGCCGAAGACGAACTGCTGGGCCTGCCCTGGCACTACCGCGACGATCGCACCACCGGGATGCTGGCGACGGCTTGTGAGAGAGTTTCGCGCGAGGAGATCTTCGAAGCGACCGGGCTCCAGTTCATGGAACTCAATACGCTCTACCAACTACTCGCCATGAAACGCGACCACCCCCGGTTGCTCGACCAAGCCCGACGACTGCTCCTGATCCCCGACTACTTTCACTGGCTGCTGTGCGGCAGCCGGGTCGTTGAATTCACAAACGCCACCACCACGCAGTGCTTCGATCCCGCCCGGAACGACTGGGCCACCGACATGCTCGGTCGGTTCGAATTGCCCACCGACATCTTTCCCGAGGTGGTGCCTCCGGGGACATCGTTGGGTCGACTGCGAGACGACGTCGCGGCCGCGACCGGACTGGGACGCATCCCGGTCGTCGCACCCGGCACTCACGACACCGCCTCGGCCGTCGCCGCCGTCCCGACCGATCGCAGCGGATCCGCCGACTGGACCTACATCAGCTCGGGCACATGGTCACTGATGGGCGCCGAAGTGCCCGCCGCCGTCACCGGTCCAGCCACACTCGCAGCCAATGCAACCAACGAAGGTGGCATCGATGGCACGTTTCGGTTACTCAAGAACATCATGGGACTGTGGCTCGTTCAGGAATGCCGACGAGCCTTCGGCCGAAACGGACAGGATGTCGATTACGACAATCTGACACGACAAGCCAGCCAGGCCCCCGCACTCGTCTCGCTCGTCGACCCCGATCACCCCGCGTTCCTCAAACCTGAATGCATGCCCACCGCAATCCGTGACTACTGCCGTCGCACCGGACAAACCGAACCCGCCGACAATGCCGCACTCGTCCGCTGTGCCCTCGAAAGCCTCGCACTGAAATACCGCGACGTGCTCGAACAAATCCAAACACTCACCGGCGAAACCAGCCAGGTGATTCATGTCGTCGGAGGCGGGTCGCAGAACGAACTGCTCAACCAGTTCACCGCCAACGCCTGCCGTCGACCGGTCGTCGCCGGACCGGTCGAAGCCACCGCACTCGGCAATGTGCTCGTCCAAGCCCGAGCCAACGGTGAACTCGAATCGCTGGCCGATATCCGACAAGTCGTCGCCAACTCCACCGGACCGCACACTCTCACACCCAACTCCACATCCGAATGGGACGACGCACGATCCCGCTTCCACTCACTCTGCAATCTCGACAACTGAATCTCGCTCAAGACGACAACTCCCTCCAAGATAAGACATCACGATGGGCATCTTCGATCGACTCAAGCAGGGACTCAGAAAAACTCAGAACCTGCTCCGCTCAGATATCCGCGACCTGTTCCGAGACGGCCACATCCTCGACGATCAGCAACTCCAACAACTCGAAGGCCGACTGCTGAAAACCGATATGGGAGTCGTCGCCACGACGGCCGTCATCGATCAGCTCCGAGAGGAACACGGTGGCCGTACCGTCGACGTCGAAGCGATCTTCGAAACCGTCAAAAACACGCTCAAACAACAACTCGCATCACTCACAGGCGAATCGCTCGACCACACCACGAACGAAACCAACGACCCGCTCGCACCACTGAACCTCGCCAATGACGGACTCAGCGTGATCCTCGTCGCCGGAGTCAACGGAGTGGGCAAGACGACCACGATCGCCAAACTCGCTCACCTGCTGATCGCCTCGGGACGCAGCCTGGTGCTGGTCGCCGGAGACACCTTTCGGGCGGCAGCGGTCGAACAGTTGACCATGTGGAGCCAACGGCTGGGATGTGAAATCGTTACCGGCGAACCGAGAAGCGATCCGGCCAGCGTCGCCTACAGCGGATGCGAACGAGCGATCGAATCCGGAGTCGACTGCCTGGTCGTCGACACCGCCGGTCGACTGCAGACGGATCGCAACCTGATGCAGGAACTTGAAAAAATTCACCGCGTGATCGCCAACAAAATACCCGGTGCGCCGCACGAAAGCCTGCTCGTACTCGATGCCACTACCGGACAAAACGGCATCAGCCAGGCTCGCAACTTCACCGAAATCGTCGATTGCACCGGCATCGTGCTCGCCAAACTCGACGGCACCGCTCGAGGTGGCATCGTCGTGCCGATCCGGCAACAATTGGGACTGCCGGTCAAGTACGTCGGAGTCGGTGAAGCGATCGAAGACCTCGAAGTCTTCGACGCCAATGCGTTTGTCGAAGCCATGTTCGCAAACAACTGAAGGGACTGCCTCGCCGGCCGCCTGCGGCGAACGAACCAGTCCCCGGAACCACGATCTCACATCGGGGCCACTCGACGCGTGCCAACGTCGACTCCAGACTGGATCGACGCGTCGAAACTCGCCTTCAACAGCCTCGACTTGATCTCCGCCGAACCCGCATCATCCCACAGGTTCTCGAATTCCCATGGGTCCGACTCCAAATCAAACAACTCGCCAATCTCGTGACCGTGGTACACCACCAGCTTGTGACGGCGGTCGCGATACATCGTGCCATAAGTCCCCACGCCGATATCCCGGTCGGGCAGGTCAGGATCCGACGCGGGAGTGTCCGGAGACCCGCTGCCGATGAACACCGGGTCCAGAGCGTCGTAGTATTCGCTACGGACAAAATCGCGGTGGGTCTCAGGCGATACTTCGCCGGCTAGCAAGGGCCACAGACTGCGACCCTGTAACTCGTCCAGCCCATCGGCTCGGGCAACATCGACGATCGTCGATGTCTTGTCGAGCAGTTCGACCAGGGCGTCACTCTGCACACCCGCCTGCACCCGGCCGGGCCAGCGAAAAATCAACGGCACCCGCACCAACCCCTCGTAGAAACGGCACCCCTTGTACAACAACCCGTGATCGCCCAGCGTCTCGCCATGATCACTGGTGAAAATCACCAGGGTCGAATCGCGCTGACCGGTCGCGTCCAGGCAGTCCAGTATCCGAGCCAGCTGGTCGTCGACCTGAGCGATCATTGCGTAGTACAGAGCCTGGATGCCACGTGCGTCGAAGCTGTCGGGATCGGCCGCCAGGGTCTGGAAGTCGACGTCCGCCAACGCGGCCTGAGCCGCCAGATCGGTGTCGCGAAAGTGAGGACCCGGCATGCTGTCGCGATCGAATCGATCGGCGTAGGCCCGAGGCGGGATGAATGGAGGGTGAGGGTCGTAGACGTTGACGCTGAGCATCCAGGGGCGGTCCGGTCGCGTTCGAGACTCGCTGATGAACTCGATCGCTCGCTCACTCGCCCAGGCCGTCTGATGCAGTTCCGGAGGCACCCGGTCGGCCTGGCCACGCAGGTCGTCCAAGTCACCGCCCTGGCTGCGGACCCACTCGGCGTAATCGTGACCGGCCGGCCAATCGTCTCGAGGAGCATGACTGAACTTCCAATAACAATACCCGTCCTGCTCGAGCCGAGGCTCCGTCCGATGGCCCGCACTCTGCAGGTGGAACTTCCCGATCAGGCCGCAATCGTATCCCGCGTCCGATAGACGCTTCGACACCAGGGGAGGATGCCCCGCGTAGTTGTCGTTGCCGTTGCGACAATTGCGAGCCCGGCTGGGATACAAGCCGGTCAGGAAACTGGCTCGGCTCGGAGTGCAAATTGGACTCTGGCAGTAACAACTCGTCAACGACGTGCCATCGGCGACAAGCGAATCGATCGTCGGAGTCTCGACGTAGCGATTCCCCAAGGCGCCGATCGTGTCGAACCGCTGCTGGTCGGTGCAGTACCAGAGAATATTGGGAGGCGAGGGCATGAGTGAGTCAGCGAAAGGGTGAATCTAGAACCAGTTCGTCACTACCAGGGCGTCTCGAGCAAATCGACAATCCGACGCGCCATCCGGTCAATCATCTCCTGAGACGCTGTCGCCATCGACTGGCCCATTTCCGGAGAAAACCTCGTGTCCGTCATCAATGTCACCGCTGGACTGTCGTCAGCCACCACACGCTTGGCCAGGATCTGCCGTGTCCGTGTGTCGGTCCAGGTCACCTCGACCGCCAACTGCATCTGCAACGTCCGAGGATCGTCGTTTCGTGTCTCGCCCAATACGTCCTTGTAAACCGCCAACACCCGACCACTCAGACGCGAATCCGCCTGAGGACTCGGAACGATCCTGTACGGCAATCGACGCTCGATCTCCTTGTGCACCGCCTCGGTCAGCCTGAGTCCCAATCCACGGCGATCGTCCTCGCAGCTGAAGACCGGCACCGCAATCGAACGGACCTGCTCGCGATGCATCGGACCAACCACGTACCCGCAACCGCTGACAATGGACATCACCGTTGCAGCCAACACCAGCATCCGCAGACCCAGCGCGGCCGGTCGAAGCAGCATGAGTTGGAAACAGGGCATGAAATTGTGTTGGCCGGCAGTGAGACTGGTGGCGGCTCGCCGCACCATCACATCGATGGAATCTCGCGAACGGACGACTCGGGCTCAGCTGCCGTTTCCGGCGGCTGAAACTCGGGTTCGGACCCCAGCTCAGGCTCAGGCTCAGGCTCGGGCTGGGCCGGGAACTGGGGATCTGATGGGACGACTTGCGTGGTGCCTGGTGCTTCAAGTTCTGTTCTTGAAGGGAATGTGGCGGGGGTGCTGGTTGGTGTTGGCGTGACCGGATCGACGGCATCAACCGAAGCGACCGGCAGCGGGTTCCCGGCCTCTCGAATTTCGCTGACCATCCAGCGTCCGTTGGCATATTCGGTTCCCAGTGCCAGCAGTTCCTTGCGGGCCCGTTGTGCATGAACGGTCCCATCAAATCGGGCCAGGATGCGGTTCAGGTGCACGGCCATGGCCTTGGGCAGGTTCTTTTTCCGGTAGAACTCGACCCGCTGCCATTCTCGTTCGGCTCGAGCCGTTTCGATATTCGCCAGCTCGGCCTTCAACCGTTCCTTCTCCTTGATGTCGGGAAACAGGCCCAGGGTACTCGTCTTCAACTGAGCGGCTTCATCCAGTGGCGTCTGGTCGTAATGCGAGCCCTGGTAGCCCATCAGCCGGACGTGGGACCCGAGCAGGAAGGCGGGTTCGAGATAGGGGCTGTTGGGATAGAGTTTTCTGAGGTTCGTCAGGATGCGATCGGCTTCGCGCAAGTCGCCCTGCTCAAGATGCGTGGCGGCCGCCAGCATCAGCGCGTCGTCGGCCAGGTGGCCGGTCGGGTCGTTCAGCCAGATCGTCTTCAAAGCCAGCATCGCCTGGCCTCGCGTGTCAAAGACCGGACGCGTGCCATCCGAAATGTTGGGAACAAACGGCATCCCAGCCACCCAGCCACCGGGTGTGTCTCGGGACAAACTCGCCGCCGGAACCGTGGCTCCGGCCGGACGGATCTGAGCTGCTGCTTCGAAGTTCTGAGTGTCGAGCCAGTAGCGGCCGATTTCGAACAGTCTCGCACTGGCACGGTCGATACGCTGCGTCGACGGGAAGTCGATCATCAACTCGGTGTAACTGTCCTGGGCAGCCGAGTACTTCTTCTGATGAAACTGGCTCTCGGCCAACAAGAACAACGCGTCCTCGCGGAAGCCGGCTCGAGGATCGACGAGGTTCGGATTCAGTGCATCTCCAAGACGACGGTCCTGGTCGAGTTCCTTGAGAAACGACTTGCGGGTCCGCGTCGAGAAGTCGAAGAACCGGGCGGCTCCCTGGCCCTTCAAGTCCAACAGCAACACTTCCGCCTCGGCGTGACGACCACTCTCGGCCAGCCGAGTCGCCCGCTCGTACCGCAATCGCTCTCCCGACGTCGGACCGCTACCCGCATCGGGGTGACGGCCGTCGTCGGACGCCGTGGCGTCCTTGACTGCCGTGTAGGTCCTGCTCAGCGGAGCGGTGAACATGTCGAGACCGCCGATTTCAATCGAACGGCAACCTGTCGAACTGCCCAGCAGGCAGGCCGCGAACAAGGCCGCGAACAAGGCCGCGGCGTGGCCGACTTTGGAATTCATTGTCATCCCTGACGTGCTGATGAGCCGTTGCGGGAAACTGCGGGAAAACGGCCGGTTGGTGTGAATCGAAATGGGCTCAAAATGGAAGAAAACGGAACATCTTCGGACGACGCTCCAGGACATGGCAAATCGCCGGGGTAGCCACCTTTCGCAATTCCGGATACCGGTCCGTCGGCAAGTCGGGAATCGCAACTTCGGGGTCCGCAAACTGTGTTAATAATGCCGCAGTCTCGGACGTGATCGTTGGGGAATTGAACTCCGGTCTCCGACAATCCGAACAGATCAGGCCGCCTGATGAGACCCAGAATGCGAACTGACGTGGGGGTGATGTTAGAGTGGATTGGGGGTCGCATGTCACTTCGGTGCCGCACGATACGCAACGATCGACGGACGGCATCTGGCCGATTTCACGCAGCAGAACCATCTCGAATCGCAACAGCACAGGACGCACGTCGACGTCCTCGGCAAGCCGCTGCAAGGCAAGGTTGGCTTGGTCATACAGCACAGGATAGGGGTCGTAATCTTCAGTCAAACCCGACAGCAATTCGGCCACGTAGTAACCAGCATAAAGACTGTCCAGGTTGCGGCCGGGTGGCCGGAATCGAGAGATCAACTTGGCTTCGGTAAGCAAATCGAGGACGTCGGTTGATTTGCGGAGGAACACTATCTGACACGTCGCGAGCAGGTCAAGAGCAGCCTCGAATGGGCCCTTCAGCCGACGACCACCCTTGGCCATCGCCGCAATCTTCCCGAAATCACGCGAAAACAACGTCACCACACGACTGGTTTCGCTGAAGTCCGCTACACGGATGACCATCGCTTCGGTTTTCTGCATCGACGACACGCTCGACACATCTAACACAATCGGCCCGTCGCGCGAATCCGTGCTAGACTGGCTCAGCGCGCGACCCCCCAAAAAACAAACGAACTCCCGCTGATGACTCTCGCCAACACTTCCAACCGCACCCGCCGCAATCGTCTCGACACGCCGCGACAACTCTCGGATCGAGATCGCAGTCTCGCTCGAGTCGCCATTTGGGCGATCGAACAACGAGTCGATGCCCTGGTCGTGCCCGAGATTATTCGCCAGGCCGTCGTCGTCGCACTCCTCGACTCCAGATCTCATGGCTTCAACCACCCGGAACTCGAACACGTCCGACGACTCCCCAACGACCTTGCACACGAAATCCAAGTTCAGTTCCACGACACCAATACCGCCACCTTGGCTCAGACACTGCTCGAATGGGACGTCCGCGAAGTCTCCGACGACCCACGCGAAATCCCTCTGACCGAATCCGGACTTCCCCTCGCACTCGTACCCGTCGGAAAGTTCCGACACGACCAGGGCGCCTACTTCACTCCGGCTCCACTCGTCCAGACACTCGTCGATCACGCCATCGACCCCTGGCTCGATGATCTCAATAATCTCGACCAACTCGAAAACTTCACTGTCCTCGATCCCGCCTGCGGAGACGGCCGCTTCCTGGTCGAGATCGCCCGCCGGATCTGGCAACGACTCGAACAACGCGGGAAACCTAACCCCGAAATCCGCAAGCATGTGATCCAGACATCAGTCTTCGGTATCGACATCGATCCGCTCGCTGTCTGCCAGGCCCGAAACGCACTCTGGCAAGCCGCCGGACTCGATCACTCATCGGACAACCAGCCGGACAACCCACTGGCCACACACCTGGTCACCGCCGATGGCCTGCTCGATCCGCCACCCGGCCACACCGGACGCTTTGACCTCGTCATCGGAAACCCGCCCTTCGGATCGTTTTCCGGTCGCGGAGCCGTGTCGATCGACCCGAACCTCAAGACTCGCTACCTCGATGCCTGGGGCACAGCCGGTTGGAACACTCTGCACGGACTGTTCGTTCGCCGAAGCCTCGAACTCGCACAACACACCCTCGCTTTCGTCCTCCCCACCCAGATCACTCACCTCGCTGGCTACGAAACACTGAGAACACATGTGACCGACTGCATGTCGCTGCACCACGTCGAAGACCATGGGGAATCGGTGTTTCAGGCCGAAGCGGTTGCCCCAGTCGTCACGCTTGTCGCTCGACGCGACACGACCGGTGATGCCCGGTGGAATGGAGCGTGTGAAACAAATGAACCCGAATGGGTCGACGACATCAAGAATCGAAGTGACAGCCTGGGACGGCTGGTCGGCGATCCGGGAGTCCACACCGGAAACTGCTCGCGGGAACTGGTGACCGCAATCGATCCCCAATCCCAAGCCGATCACGACGGACGTGTCCCCGTTCTTGAAGGACGGCAGGTGAAACGCTTTGCCTGCGATCCCCCGGCCAAGATGCTCCGGCTCGATTACGAAACAGGCCCAAACCAGTACTTCACGATCCGACCGCTGGAAACCTACCGTCGAGCAAAGTTCGTGATCCGGCAAACCGCCCGATATCCCATCGTCGGACCCAAACACTCGACCGAGTACTTCCGCAATTCACTGTTGGCTCTCTTCGAACCCGATAACGGCTGCGACGTCCGCTACCTCGTCGGACTGCTCAACTCGCAGTTGATCCGCTTTCTCTACATATCAGCCGTCCGCGAATCCGCTCAAACGTCGTTCCCACAGGTCAAGGTCCGCTCGCTTCGCGACCTGCCAATCGTCTGGCCCGATCGAAACGACCATCACCAGTGGACGGCCTACAAGTTGATCGTCGACAACGTCCGCCGACTGCTCGAATTGCTCGGCCAGGCAGCTGAACACGAACTCCAGGATGACGAGCTCCACGAACAGAAGACACTCGAAGAACAGATCGACAAATCCGTGATGACAATCTACGGACTCGATCAGGCCGCTCAGGATGACGTGCTGGCCAGCCGCTCGGGCAACCCGTAACGCTCAGAAACGCACAGAACCCATCCGACAAGTCGGACAGGTCCTGACACGCTCCGGCTCCGAATCGACCCGCAAAACGAGTCGACCCGGCTAAGTAGCTTGCGAACTGGATCGTCGGCCACCGGGCTCTTGCCGCTTGGGCCTAAAAGACATCCAGTGTGAAATGGTGCCCGCGGTGGTACGGTCGCTTCATCTGGTAAAAGTTGTGCCAGCCTTCTCGCATGACCGGGATCCGCTGATTCGGCGAGTACCGGTAGTAGAGATGATTGAAGCTGCCCTGAGGCCGCTGGAAGTTGTGCGGGTAATAGACATACGGGTAATAGTAGAACCGCTGCCAATCGGTCGGCTGCCCACGACCGGCTGCCTGGGCCGGAGTGGAACTCAACGAAGTGGCCAATGCCACGACAGTGGTAACCAGTAGCGCGGTCAAGATCGATCCTCGACGCATTGTCTCACTCTCCAAGTGATGCAGGAGCGCACGCCACACCGGGCGTTCCCTTGGTCTATCGACAGCCAAACGACCGATACAACAGGAAACTTCGATACAATCCCTGAAACTCAACCTGCAAATCACCCGAAAACCGGCAGCCACAATCCGTCCAGAGGCTCCAATGAACCAAGCCGACTCTTCGATTCGCCACACCCGCAGACAACCACTTTTCAATACCCTGCTGCTGTCGCTGCTACTGGTGACCTCGGCCGTCACAGCCGACAAACCACCAACACTGCAGACACCGAAGACACCGATCACCGTCAACGACGTGAAACCACATGTCCTGTGGCTGGCCGATCCAGCCCGCCAGGGCCGATCAGGCGATGCGGCTCGCGAATCGGCCAACTATCTCCGCGACCAATTCCGCCGCCTGAAGCTGCAACCGCTCTTCGACAACAGCTACTTCCAGGACCTTCCCGGCCGACCCGACGCCAAGAAACAGCCTCGCACGGTGGGTCGCAATGTCGGAGCCGTACTGCCGGGTCGCCGCCCCAACGAAATCGTGATTCTCAGTGCCCACTACGATCACCTGGGCGTCCGCAAGGACAGGCTGTATCCCGGAGCCGACGACAACGCCAGCGGTGTCGCCTTGATGCTCGAAATCGCTCGCCAACTGGCCAACCGCAAGACACCCCCCGAACGCACCATCGCCTTTATCGGCTTCGATCTTGAAGAACGCCTGCTGTGGGGGTCTCGCTGGTTCGCCGCCAACCCACCTTGGCCTCTCGAACAGGTCAAACTCTTCGTCACCGCCGACATGGTCGGTCGGTCCCTGGGCAACCTGCCCTTGCCGACCGTCTTTTGCCTGGGCAGCGAACACGCACCACAACTCCGCACCGTGCTCGACCGAGTGGGTGTGCCCGGTGGTCTCGAAGTGGCTCGTCTCGGAATCGACCTGATCGGCACCCGCAGCGACTACGGCCCGTTCCGAGACCGCAAGGTCCCCTTCCTGTTCTTTTCGACCGGCGAACACCCCGACTACCACACGCCTCGTGACACGCCCGAAAAGGTCGACTACCCCAAGCTCGCCGCCATCTCGAACCTCGTCCTCGCCGTCCTGGCCGAAGTGGCCGACGGACGAGCCGATCCGAAGTGGACCGACACCATCGTGCCCAGCCTCGACGAACCCAAAGCCCTCTATCGGATCACGTCGCTGCTGATGGAAGAGAAACGACAAGAAGGACTGACCGACCTGCAGAAACTGCTGATCAGCTCGACTCAGAACAAGTGCCGACAGATCCTCGACGCCGGCAAGATCACCGACAACGACCGAAAATGGCTAGTCCGAGCCAGCGGATTGCTGCTGTTCTCGGTCTTCTGATGATTCCCGCATCACGCCCCGACCCGTCACTCGCTCGAACATCACCACGCCCGCAAACGAGACAACCATCAACACCACCAGCAGACCGCTGCTGCTGCCGGCGCCCGAATCGGCCTCGCCCAATGGCCACAACACACGCAGCGAACCGCATATCGCACCGGTCAACACGGACAATGTCGACTCGCGATGGCTACCCAACAGACGACGCAACAGCTTGCTGAACCCGATCAACCCCGCCAGGCAGCCGCAGGAAAATACGGCCAACGTCACCAGCGACTCGAAAGTCGCACGACCCGCCGCCAGCTCCGCCAGCAGGTTGATGATGCCCTCGTACTGACCCATCACGTTCAACAGGAATGCCCCGCTCACACCCGGCAAGATCATCGCACAAATGGCGATCGCGCCACTGGCAAACAACTCCAATCGACCACCAGACGGCTTGATCGATCCTTCCGGAAACCCCAACAACTCGAACGCCACAACAAAAGCGACCAACAACAACGCCACTCGCAACTTCGTCCAACCGCCGATGCCTCGGCCCACCAACAGACACGATCCGGCCACCAGGCCAAAGAACACCGCGTTGACCGGCAGGGGATACTCTCTGAGTAAACCGCGCATCAACGTTGCCAGGCCAAGAATCCCGCTGCCAATCCCCAGGCCCAGAGTCAACAGGAACCGAAGATCCAATCGCTCCGATGCCTCACGCCAACGACCTCCAACAACCAACCGCAACAACGTCGCGTCGCAACGACTGATGGCCGTCACCAGCCGATCGTAAAACCCCAACACCATCGCGACCGTGCCGCCCGAAACGCCCGGGATCGTGTCGGCGATGCCCATCAACAAACCGCTGACAAACACGCCCATCACCGAACCCCGGCGACACGCATCCTGAGGGTTTCCAGAACGGAGTGGTTTAGGTTCCAGGCGACCTGTCGGATTCATCGGCGGTCCCGCGTCAGTCTCGGCAGGCTTGCCCGCAGAAGGGCGACGCCCGAGAATGAATCATCGGCGCACGGCCGCTGAGGGCGTGCATGGTAATCATCGCGGTGGCAGGCGCGAAGAGGAGCACGGTTCGGGAGGACCACGCCATCAAGGGACCCGGCATTCGACTCGACCTCGACGTCCGACGCGTCTGGCGCTGCCCCAGCTGCCAGCGCGTGCTCAAAACTGCCGGACATGTCACCAGCCGACGGTGCCCCGTCGACGATGCCTTCATGCAACTCGATGACAGCGCAAAACGAGCTGCCCGACCCGTCAACCTCCCCCCCACAATCGATGGCGAATGCGAGGACAACAAACCAGCTGACGACGCCGATGACATCGCGTCCACAACCGTCGAACTGCCAGCTGATGACGACACGACTGCCGACAACGAAGATCGACCGCGGAAACAAAAACGTCGACAGAAGCCAAACTCGGATCCTGACGACGAATCCGAATTCGACTCGAACCTCGAACTTTCCGAATCCGATTCCGTTGAATTGAACCCGGATCAAGACTCGGATCAAGCAGACGACCAACCGGACAGCCCGTCAGACCAGGCGGCGGGCCAGTGACGTGAGCCGGACGCGGCCGGGCAGGGGGTTGGCGATCGAAGCGGCGGACATCGAGATCCGTGGCGCTCGAGAACACAATCTCCGTAACGTCAATCTCACCCTGCCTCGCAACCAACTGATCGTGATGACCGGCGTCAGTGGGTCGGGCAAAAGCTCACTGGCCTTCGATACGCTCTATGCCGAAGGCCAAAGACGCTATGTCGAAAGTCTCTCGAGCTACGCTCGACAGTTCCTCGGACAACTCCCCAAACCGGACGTCGACCGAGTCAGCGGCCTGGCGCCATCGATCTCGATTCAACAAAAAGCCGCCGGCCGGAATCCTCGTAGCACCGTCGGCACGATCACCGAGATCCAGGACTACCTCCGCGTTCTCTTCGCCCGAGTCGGACGACCCGGCTGTGGTCGCTGCGGACGCGAAATTCGGGCTCAGACGACCGAACAGATCATCGCATCCATCCAGACTCTGCCTACAGGAACCCGATTCCACATACTTGCACCTCTGGTCCAACAGCAAAAGGGCGAGTACCGCGACCTGTTCGACGACCTGCTGAAGCAGGGTTTTGTCCGAGCCCGAGTCGATGGCCAAACCGTCTCGCTCGCCGACAACCTCGGACTCGATCGCCAAATGCGGCACACGATCGAAGTCGTCGTCGATCGACTGGCGTCAGGACGTGGGACTGGAGGGAATCGGAGTCGATTGGCCGAAGCGGTCGAGTTGGCTCTGAAAGTCGGTCATGGCACGCTGCTGGTCGAACTGGCCGACGACCAATCGACGGTCCCCGGTCAACAACACCCCGATGCCAACTCGCCAAGCGATACGCTCTACAGCTCACTCTACGCCTGCTCGGCCTGCGGTATCAGCTACGAACCCCCCTCGCCTCAACTCTTCAGCTTCAACAGCCCGCTGGGCATGTGCCTCGACTGCAACGGGCTGGGTCGGCGACACGAGTTCCTGCCCGACGACCTGGTGACCGAGCCCGACAAGTCGCTGTGGCGCGGAGCCATCAAGTTGCTGGGCGCTGTCGCGAAAATCGGTCGATGGCGACGACACCTCCTGCAAGGAGCCGCAGCCGCCATCGAAACCGATGTCGGACTCGAAACCGATTCCCTGCTCAAGACACCATGGAACCAACTGCCCGCAGACGCTCAGAACCTGATCCTCTACGGGACCGGCGATCGACACATCACCTTTGCCTGGGGCTATCGTGGCGGAGTCTGGAAGCACGGCGGGACGTTTGCCGGAGTCATCCCCAAACTGCTCGACGGGTACCACAAGACGAACAACCCGATGCTCAGACGGATGCTCGAAAAGGCAATGCACTTCGCCGACTGCTCGACCTGCCACGGCACGCGGCTGAACACTCAGGCCCAGGCCGTCACGATCACTTCGGCCAACACCCGCTTCGGACGAACTGCCGCAAAACGTCGACGCAGCCTGCCCGATGTCTGTGCCCTGTCGATCGGCGAAGCCGTAGATTTCTTCCAAGACATCGAACTCGATCCGACACGCCAACTGATTGCCGCCGAAGTGCTCAAGGAAATCCGAGCACGACTCGGCTTCCTGCTCAAATGTGGACTCGACTACCTCGCACTCGACCGATCCGCACCCACTCTTTCCGGTGGCGAAACGCAACGCATCCGCCTGGCCGGACAGATTGGCAGCGGACTGGTCGGTGTCGTCTACGTCCTCGATGAACCCTCGATCGGACTCCACCCACGCGACAACCAACTGCTGCTCGAGAGCCTCTGCGATCTCAGAGACCAAGGTAACACCGTGATCGTCGTCGAACACGACGAAGAAACCATGAGGGCTGCCGATCACATCGTTGACTTCGGTCCCGGACCGGGTGTTCGAGGCGGTCGGGTGGTGGCCCAGGGGACAGTCGAACAAATCGAAAACAACCCGCGAAGCGTCACCGGACGTTTCCTCTGCGGGAAAGACTCCATCTCCGTCCCCGAACAGAGACGAGCACCCGGCAAAAACCGCCTGACAGTCCACTCCGCTCGACACAACAACCTGAAAGGCATCAGCGTTCCGATTCCGCTCGGCAACTTCGTCTGCATCACCGGAGTCAGCGGTTCGGGAAAAAGTTCGTTGGCCGACGACATTCTCTGGCAGGTGCTCAACCGGGAACTCAATTCCGGGAAAGGAGAACCCGGCCGACACCGAGACGTCAGCGGACTCGAACACCTCGACCGAGCCATCAACATCGACCAGGCCCCCATCGGCCGGACTCCTCGCTCGAACCCCGCCACCTACGTCAAACTGCTCGATGCCGTTCGCGAACTGTACAGCAAGTTACCCGAGGCTCGGGCTCGTGGGTACAAGCCTGGGCGATTCAGCTTCAACGTCGATGGAGGTCGTTGCGAGGCGTGCGAAGGGTACGGATCCAATCGACTGGAAATGGACTTCCTCGCCGACATCTGGGTCACCTGCCCGGTCTGCGAAGGACGCCGATTCCACCACGAAACACTGGAAGTGAAGTTCCGCAGAAAGAACATCGCCGAAGTGCTCGACATGGATGTGCAGGAAGCTCTCCAACACTTCCGCAACCACCCCAAGGTCTCACGCCTGCTCAACACACTCTGCAGCGTCGGACTCGAATACCTCAAACTCGGACAACCCTCCCCGACACTCTCCGGCGGCGAAGCCCAACGCATCAAGCTGGCTCGCGAACTGGGCAAGCGGTCGACCGGCAAGACTATCTACCTGCTCGACGAACCGACCACCGGATTGCACTTCGCCGACATCAGCAAGCTGCTCGAAGTACTCCACGGATTCGTCGATCAAGGCAACACCGTGCTCGTGGTCGAACACAACCTCGACGTCGTCAAGACCGCCGATTGGGTCATCGACCTCGGACCCGAAGGTGGAGCCGGTGGTGGGCGAGTGGTGGTGGCCGGAACACCCGAAACGGTCGCCGCCTGCAACACCTCGTACACCGGACAGGCTCTCGCTCCACTCCTGCAACCGGCCAAACCCAACTCCAAGACACCCAAGACTCGAACGAAGACGAAACCCCGAAAACGCCGCGACGCCTCGACGCAAATCACCGTAAAAGGTGCCAGCCAGCACAATCTCCGACACGTCAATCTCAAGGTGCCTCGTAACCAACTCACCGTCTTCTGCGGACCCAGCGGCAGCGGGAAATCGTCGCTCGCCATGGACACACTCTATGCCGAAGGACAACGCCGCTACGTCGAGAGTCTCTCGGCCTACGCAAGACAATTCCTCGGACAAATGCCCAAACCCAAGGTCGAACAGGTGCTCGGCCTCTCACCAGCCATCGCCATCGAACAAAAGAACACCGGAACCACTCCCCGTTCCACCGTCGGCACGGTGACCGAAATCCACGACTACCTCCGCGTCCTGTTCACTCGACTCGGTACACGCATCTGCCCGAACTGCGACGTTCCCATCAGCCGACAAACAACCGACCTGGTCATCGCCCGAGTCGCCGATCTGGCCCAGGGTGTCCGGGTGCTGATCCTGGCGCCGCAGGAGATCCGAGTCGGACAGGACTACGACAACCTCTGGCGGACTCTCAAGGACGATGGCTTCCGTCGAGTCCGCATCGATGGGACCACCTGCCGGATTGATGATGTGCCGGAAATCGACCGACGCAGACGACACACCGTCGAAGTGGTCGTCGATCGCATTACCCCCGGCAAGACCTCGCGGACCCGAGTGGCCGACAGCGTCGAAATGGCACTGGCTTTGGGTCGAGGAGAAATGCGGATCGCGAGTGAGGACACGACTCGAGACGAAACCGACTGGGTCGTCGAACCGTTCAGCCTGCACGCCGCCTGCGAGACCTGCGGACGCAGTTTTCAGGAACTGACTCCCAACCACTTCTCCTTCAATAGCTCGCTCGGCTGGTGCACCGCGTGCGAGGGACTGGGGATCGAGCAGGGCACCAACCTGGCCGCACTGATCGCCGACGAACAGAAAACCCTGGCCGAAGGCGCCGTCTCCGCCTGGCCCGACCCCGACCAAGTGCCACTCTTCGCCGCTGTGCTGGACGGACTGCGGCATGAGTTCGGACTGGACACCAATATCCCCTTCGCCAACCTGCCAACCGCACAACGACGATTGGTGCTCTATGGCAGCGGGGACAACTGGTTCGACGTCCGGTTGCCCGAAGGCGGAACCGTATCGATGCAGTACAAGGGGCTGTACCCGGCCATCGACGAAGCGTCGCGGGTCTCGCGGACCTACCGCAACCGACTGCTTGACCTGGTCGGTGAAGTCGACTGTTCGGAGTGCCAGGGAAACCGGCTGAGACCCGATGTGGCGGCTGTGACGTTGGCCGAACACACGATCGGTTCGCTGAGTCAATTGCCGCTCGACGAGGCTCTCGACGTGCTCCGCAAAGTGAAACTCGGACGCGACCAGAAAAAGGTCGCCGGCGACCTGCTTCGCGAAGCCATCAGCCGACTCGGATTCCTCGTCGAACTTGGACTCGAATACCTGTCGCTGAATCGCCCGTTTCCGACGCTGTCTGGAGGCGAGAGCCAGAGGATTCGCCTGGCCGGACAGGTGGGTCGGGCCCTGACCGGCGTGCTCTATGTCCTCGATGAACCCACCATCGGACTGCACCCTCGAGACAACCACCGACTGCTCGGTGCACTCCGACGACTCAGAGATCTCGGCAACACTCTGATCGTCGTCGAACACGATCGCGAAGTGCTCGAAACCGCCGATCGACTGGTCGACTTCGGACCGGCCGCCGGACGACACGGTGGACGCGTCGTCGCAGAAGGCTCGCCCAAGGAACTGGCCGCCAATACCCGGTCGCTGACCGGAAAATTTCTCGCCAAGACTCGCTCGATCCCAATACCCACTGACAGGCGGATGCCGCCAGCCGGATCGGTTGATTCCATCCCGCCCGGAGGCGCCTGGCTGGAACTCGACGGAGCACGACACAATAACCTCGACAACGTTCAACTCAGGATCCCGCTCGGCACCCTGACCTGCGTCACCGGAGTCAGTGGATCGGGCAAAAGCTCGCTGATCGAAACGACTCTGGCTCGAGCTGCTAACCGGGAACTGAACCGCACCGGAGACGCACCCGGCCAGTTCGATGCGATCCGTGGAGTCGAACATCTCAACAAGGTGATCGCCGTCGATCAGCAGCCGTTGGGCAACACGCCCAAATCGAATCCGGGCACCTACACCGGAGTCTTCGACGAGATTCGCGAACTGTTCACGCGACTCCCCGAAGCCAAGGTCCGTGGGTACCGGCCCGGTCGATTCAGCTTCAACCGGGCCGGTGGACGATGCGAAGCATGCGAAGGAAACGGACAGAAATGCATCGAAATGCACTTTCTGCCCGATGTGTGGGTCGAATGTGACGAGTGCCGAGGGCGGCGATACAACACCGAAACCCTGGCCGTGACCTACCACGGCCACACGATTTCCGATGTGCTCGACATGCCGATCGATCAAGCCTACCGACTGTTCGAGAACATCCCGCGGATCCGGGCACCACTCGCCACCCTCTGCGCCATCGGACTCGACTACCTCACCCTCGGACAATCCGCTCCAACACTCTCGGGAGGTGAAGCCCAACGAGTGAAACTGGCTGCGGAACTGGCACGACCACAGACCGGCCGCACCCTCTACCTGCTCGACGAACCCACCACCGGCCTGCACTTCGACGACGTCGACAAACTGCTCAAAGTGCTCGAAAGCCTGGTCGAAGTCGGGAACACCGTGGTCGTGATCGAACACAACCTCGATGTGATCAAGACGGCCGACTGGATCGTGGACCTCGGGCCCGAAGCCGGAGCCGGTGGAGGACGCATCGTGGGGCAGGGGACGCCCGAAGATCTCGTTGAATTGGCACGAACCGCTAAACGCCGCAAACACGGTGCACTCAGATCCTTCACCGGGGAACTGCTCGGGCCAGTGCTCGAAACCGGACTACGACAAACCCGAGTCGTGTTCAACGTCAAGGACGTTGCCAGGAAACGCGACGGCGATCTGGATTTCAGGACCATCGGACGAGACACCCTGATGCCCTGGCAAAAGGACGGCCGACGATGGCACACCGTCGACCGAGTCGCACACAACGGACAACCCGCACGCTGGGACGGAACACTGCTAGCCAGGATCCTCGATCGACTCGAGCCCTCCAAAGAACTCCGCACACCCAACTTCAATCACCGCAGCGTCGTCGAAGTCTGCGGACCGGTGAAGAAGGAGGGCTGGTTCTTTCACGCGTTGACCGGAGACGAATGGCTGGTGACGCTGAAGTTCCGAGTCCCTCGCAATACGTTTCAACAAGACCAACTCGCACCGTCACTCGGCCTGCTGCCCCTGGACGATGTCGACGAGTTGCCCATCTACGGACGTGGCTCGCGTGTTCGAGTCAAGAACATCAAGAAACGGTTGCAGGAAGTGACTCTGAAAGTCCACTGGCTCAAGGAAATCGACACGCCCGCCTTCAAACACTTCCTGTCCACGGCCGTCGACAAGTTCCTGAAACACCAATCTGAAACCAATTCGCCCCAGGTCTGACGCCGCCCGTGACGGGGCCTGACCCCTTCCGCCAAACCAGCACATTCCTCAACCAGCAAAAGCACAACCCAGCATCAGGAAAGGGTCAGGCCAGCCACAACCCGCTACCCCAACCAACCACAAGCGTCCTTGGCAAAGTAAGTCACAATCATGTCGGCTCCAGCACGCTTGATCGCCAACAAACTCTCCAATGCCACACCCCGCTCGTCGATCCAACCCGCCTCGGCAGCCGCCTTGACCATCGCGTACTCGCCACTGACGTTGTAGGCCGCCAGGGGAACACCCGGATGAGCGTCCTTGACGCGGCGAATGATGTCCAGATACGCCAACGCCGGCTTGACCATCAACACGTCCGCTCCCTCGGCCACGTCCAACGCCGCCTCACGCAACGCCTCACCCGCATTCGCCGGGTCCATCTGGTACGTCCGCCGGTCGCCAAACGAAGGAGCACTCTCGACCGCTTCACGAAATGGACCATAAAAGGCCGACGCGTACTTCACGGCATAGCTGAGGATCGGCAGGTTGGTGAAACCCGCATCGTCCAGCCCGCCACGGATCGCACCAACCATCCCGTCCATCATCCCCGATGGAGCCACCATGTCGGCTCCGGCTCGGGCATGAGTGACCGCTTGAGTGGCCAGGATCTCGAGCGTCGCGTCGTTGTCCACGTCCAGTACACCGTGACGATCGTTGACGATCCCGCAATGACCATGATCGGTGAACTCGCAGAAACACACGTCGGTGATCACCAACAGGTCGCTGCCGCTAGCCTTGATCGCCCGGACCGCCTCGGCCACGATCCCGCTCTCGTCACACGCATCACTGCCTACCGCATCCTTCTCGGACGGGATCCCGAACAGGATCACCGCCGGAATGCCCAACGCAGAAATCTCAGACACCTCGCCAGCCAACAGGTCGACCGTTAACTGGCTGTGACCGGGCATCGATGGAATCGCAATCCGCTGGTTCTCACCGTGACGGACGAACAACGGTAGAATGAAATCCGACGGCGACAACCGCGTCTCGCGGACCATCTCGCGGAGCCGAGGATGAGTCCGCAGACGACGCATTCGGGTGTTGGGGAAGATCGAAGACATGTTGAGAGTTCCGCTGAAACATCAAGGTGACACTCCGTTGTAACCCGCCGCCCCAAGTCCTTTCAAGCTTTGTCTCGACCGGTCACCAACCGACTGATCTGACGAAACTCGTCCGTCCCAGCCACCTCGCACCACTCGAACAATACACTCTCGGTCGTCAACACCACGATGCCCGAATCGGCAAGTCGCCCCAAGGCCGTCTTCCAATCCAGCTTGTTGCGGCTGGCAACCGCGTCGGCGACAATAAATACGCGGAAACCCGCGGCGGACAGGTCGAGAGCCGTCTGAAGGACACAGACATGAGCCTCGATACCGCAGATCACGACCTGGTCACGCTGAGCAACACTCGCATCCGAAAAATCCGGCCCCAAACACTCGGCACAACTGAATCGCAACTTCTCGGGAATCTCGCCCAACAAATCGGACAACACCGCAGCCGTTGGCCCCAACCCGGACGGATACTGCTCCGTCGCAGCGACCGGCACGCCAAGGACTTGGGCCCCGCGAATCAGACGTCGGCAGTTCTCGACAAGCGATTCGGAAACCGGAATGTGATCGAGCAGCTTCTGCTGGACATCGACGACCACCAATCGGCTGGCCGTTTTCGACAGCAACTGGTTGCTTCGCAACGGTCGTTCACCCGGTTCACTCATCACCGCACACTCTGACCACTCCATCCCCGAAGGTCAAACTGCCAAGACACGACTCGCACATGGCTCAGACACGCGTAATCGTTGCGGGCTGGCGAGAACTTCGATAGTAATGAACAGTTCCGGCAACTGACCCGGCACCCTACCCGACAACTTCCCGCTGTGAGTGACCCCGATGCAACACGCATACAGGAGCCCGCTGGCCTTGCTGATCTCGCTAGTCGTCCTGACCACAACCGTGTCACTGGGAATCACAAACCTCGCTCCGGCCCAGGACAAACAGAACGACAAGACACCCACCATGACCGCGGCCGAAAAACTCGCTCTGCTCAAGACCTTCAACGGCGAATTCGTCGAAATCACTCCGGGCACCGGAAAGTTCCCCGCCAGCTTCGTGATGGGCAGCAGCAAGAACACCACCACACCAACCAGCGAACAGCCCGCTCACACCGTCACTCTCAACACCAACTTCTCGATCGCCAAGTACGAAGTGCCACAGAATCTCTGGGAAGCCGTTATGGGCAGCAATCCCAGTAAGTGGACCGGGCCAAGGAACTCGGTCGAAATGCTCAGCTGGACCGAAGCGGTAGTGTTTTGCCAGCGAGCCACGGCGATGATGAAGGCGGCGAAGTTGATTCAGGCCAACGAAACGATCCGACTACCCAGCGAGGCCGAATGGGAATACTGCTGCCGGGCTGGCACAACCACCGCCTACAGCTTTGGACAAGACGCTCGCGATCAGAATGACACCGGCAACAAGGCGTCGCTGCTCTCACCCTACGGCTGGCACACCGGAAATGCCTCGGGCAACGACCCGCCCGTCGGTGCCCTCAAACCCAACACCTGGGGCCTTTACGATATGCACGGCTACCTGTCGGAATTCGTCGCCGATGCCTGGCACCCCGATTACAAGGGTGCACCCGACAATGGCACCGCCTGGGACGATGGGACAAAATCCGTGTCTCGAGTCATCCGCAGTGGATCGTGGCGCGACCGGTACCCGGCACTGCGAAGTGCTGCACGTGTGTCGCTTCCCGATCACGTCAAGAGCGACGCGATTGGGCTCAGATGTGTCAAAACCACCCAACCGAACAGCAAAACGAAGTAAACGCCGAAACTGCCCACCCCCGGGCATCGAAATCTCGCGACCGGAGCACGCTGCCGTGAACGACTCAACAAATATCCCGCCCCAAGAAACCACCGCCCAGGTCACGCCTGAGAACCAGCCCAAACGCCCGACGCTGAAACCCAGCGGCAGCGAATCGGCTCGACCGATTCCCACCAGAACCAAACCCGTCGCGAACCAGGCCGAAGGCGAACCGTCCATCGAACAAGAACTGGCAGCGATCACTCAGAATGTGGCGGAAGAGAGGGCTGGGGTGGGGGCGGATGACGAGGGATCGGTAGATCCGTCTTCGAAGGCTCAGAAATCGGCCGCGCCGCCGGTTGAATTGCCGCCCGACGACGACCTGGATGCCGAAATCGAAGCCGAAATCGAAGCCGCTCTGGCCAGCAACAACGCACAACTGCTCGACCTCGCCGCTCAGACCACCAACAGCCTCGATGACGACGGCCAAGCAAACACCGGACGGGTGGAAGCGGAAGAAGACCTCGAGGACGGTGCTCGGCTGCAGGGGACCATCCAGGCCATCGACTCGGAAAACGTCTTCGTCGACATCGGCATGCGAGCCACCGGTATCGTGCCACGCCGGCAATGGGACAAGAGTGAACCGGAAGTCGGACAGACGATCGACGTGGCCTTCGAACGCTACGAACCCGATGAAGGACTGATCCAACTCAGCCTGCCTCGAGGACGACGTCGAGTCGGAGGCGATTGGAATGCGGTCACGGTTGGGATGAAGTGCGATTGCGTTGTCACCAAGGCGAACACGGGTGGCCTGGAAGTGACCGTCGGATCGCTGCGTGGCTTCCTGCCGGCCGGACAGGTCGACCGAGCCTACATCGAAGATCTCGAACCATTCATCGGACAGAAACTCTCCGTCCAAGTCATGGAAGTCGACTCCAGAAAACGCAACCTTATCGTCAGTCGACGCGCTCTGCTCGAAGAAGAATACAAGGATGTCGCAGCCGAGTTGTGGCAACAGCTGAGTGTCGGAGACATCCGCAGCGGCACCGTCAAGACTCTCAAGGACTACGGGGCCTTCGTCGATCTCGGTGGACTCGACGGGTTCCTCCACATCGGCGAAATCAGCTGGTCACGACTGAATCACCCCGACCAGGTGCTCACTCAAGGACAAACCGTCGAAGTCAAGATCCTGGATATCGACACCGAACGCAGCCGAATCAGCCTGGGCATGAAACAACTCGGCGGCAACCCCTGGCTCAAGGCCATCAATTCCTACGCCGTCGGCCGACAGGTCAGCGGCACGATCACTCGTGTCATGGACTTTGGAGCCTTCGTCGAGTTGGAGCCCGGAGTCGAGGGGCTGGTGCACATCAGTGAATTGGCACACACACGAGTCCGACGCGTGGGCGACGTGGTCGCGGAAGGACAGGAAGTCGACGTCAAGGTGCTCGAAATCGATGCCGAACGACAAAGAATCTCTCTGTCACTCAAGGCCCTGGCCAATCGCAAACCCGAAGACAGACCGGGTGACGACTCCGAAACCGACGTGCCGCCAGTCGAACGCATCGAACGCTCGGCTCTCAAAGGCGGTACCGGTGACCTGGGCAGCCTGTTCGGCAACCCGGACGACTACTAAAGAACGGCCCGCCCGCCAAAAGCAGGACGCCTGCCCGGATACGACACGCACACCCGCTCAGAGCAACAACGACTCGAGCAGCATCCGCATCTTCCTCAACTCCAACGCCCGATCCAATTCACCGTACTGGTCGGGGAAGAAATCGACCGACAATGTCCGGTCGTAATCCTCGCGACGCAACTGGCTGATCAACCGGCTGTAGTCCACATCGCCCAAACCCACCTGCACCTGGATCTCCTCGGGCGTCGTGTCTCGCAAATACACGTGGTACACGTACGGATACACCTGGTCGTACGACTGGGCGTTGTGAGGCCCACAGATGTAGTACGACGGATCGAGCGACAGACCCACGCCACTGACGGCCTGGCAAAGTTCCACAGCGGTGTGAGCGTCCTCAGTCAGGTGACCGGTGCGAGTCCGGATCGACAACTGCACGCCCGCAGCATTGCTGATCTCCAACAGCTCCTGCAATCGCTCGATCTCGGCATTGAACGGAGTGCCCAGTGGAGTCGATGGGACCGTGATCTGAGCGACCCGCATCAACTTGGCCAACCGGGTCATCTCGCGGAATGTCTCGACGTCGACAGGCTGCTCGAAACAAAACGCCACTGGCGTCAGTCTCGATGCAGACCGGTATCGAGAAATGAACCCCTCGAGATCCGAAACGACATCTGACGGCTTCAGATGATCGCTGTTCTCGTCGAGCCAAAACTCGATTCGGGTGTAGCCATAATCAGCCAACAGGCTGCAGGCATCAAAAAATGGCAAATCGCCCAAGCAGCGGGAGGTCACGGCAACGTACACGAGAAGTGCTCTCTATTCCCTGCAGTTTCAGTACAAGAGCCGACGACCGGCGCGCGGTAATCTACTTCGATTGCAACGATGCCGCAAGATCGATGATCTGGACCACCTGTTCGGATTCAGATGATTCTCCGCATTGTGTGGCCAGAACAACACTCAACTGCCGATAAGACAACCACAACATTCGGCGCCCAGATCACACAACAATTCAACGTTTCACTCAATTCAGCCGGTCTCGAAACCGGGGGGATCATCCGACAATGACTACTCGAATTGCCCTCTGCCTTGGCCTGAGCCTCAGCCTGTCACTGGCCGTTGGCTGCCAGAACCCGCGAGGCATCGTCCGAGGCCAAGCCCCGAACGCAGCAGCACCTGCCAACGCCGCCCCCGTCAGCAACAACAGCATGATGCACGGAGGCCCGCACCAGCAGCGTGGTGCTCTGCACGCCGGGCACCATCACACCTTCGAGTACAAAGCCCCCGAAGGACTCAGGTACCCGCCGGCCAACCAGCCGCCAGCCGTCGTGCAGTACCCCTACTACACACTGCGTGGACCCACCGACTTCTTCCAGAAGTAGGCCGCACCACACAGAGACTGGCTCGCCAGACGCCGAAGGCGGATGGGTGCCTGTCCCTAGGCTGCAAACCGAAACGGTTCGGCCGTCACTTCGTAGCCCGGCCGAATCGCCACGTTGATCAGCAGCCCCAGGGCGATCGCCGTCGCCAACAGGCTCGAACCTCCGTAACTGACCAGCGGCAAGGTCATCCCGGTGATCGGCATCAGCCCGACGGTCATCCCGGTGTTAATGATCGCCTGAGTCGCCAGCAGGGTGACGATTCCCGTTGCCAACAGCCGACCGAATGGTTCGCGGGTCGAGTGCGCAATCGCTAGCCCCTTGACCACAAGCACGGCATAGATCGCCAACGTCAGCAGGCTACCGAACAGCCCGAACCTCTCGCCAATCAGACAGAACACGAAATCCGTCCTCGCCGCAGGCAGATGATAAGCGGCCGGATCGTCGATCGGCATCCCCGACAACTCGCTACCCCATGTCCCGCCCAACGACAGCATTCGCTTCGACTGGTACAGGTGGTAACCGTCGCCTCGAGGCACCGGACCGTTTTCGACCTGAGTCAACAGCGAGACGACTCGTGACTTTTGCTCGGCGTTCATCCCCAGCCACAACACCGGCGTCACCGCCACGCCCATCATCCCGATCAGCATCAGGTGTCGCAATCGGGCTCCAGCGGCCAGCAGCATCGCCAGCAACATCGGCAGAAACAACAAGGCCGTTCCCAGATCCGGCTCCTTGAGCACCAGCACCAGAGGAATCAGAGTCAGCAGGAACGGAGTGAACAGGCCCTGGAATCGACGGAAGTTGCGGCGGTACATCAGGTAGTGCGACAGAGCCAGGATGAAGGTCAACTTGGCCAGCTCGGAAGGCTGCATGTCGAACAGGCCCAGGGGAATCCAACGGCGGGCTCCGCCACGAGCGGGCATCAGGAACACCAGCAACAACAACACGATCGTCGCACCAAATAGCAGGTAGCTGACCGGACGCAGTGACCGGTACGGCACCCAGGCCGCGGCGATCAATGCCGGGATCGCCAATCCGACCCAGACCAACTGACGGGTGAAATACGCCCCCGATCCGGCCAACTGGTCGCCTCGCGAAATCCCTGCCAGGCCAAGAACGACCAGGGCCGTCGCGGCCGCGACCACGCTCCAAGGCACCCGCTTCAATCCCTCGCCCAGCTGCACCGCGATTCTCCCATGTTTGACCACCACTTCGGCGACCGGCTACTGTCGAGCGTCAAGGTTGTAGTCGATTCTCGCTCGATAACGGAACCGCAGGTGGACATCCGATTGCCCGGCCCCAGACAACTCGTCGGTCCCCTGCTGCTACTGGCGGCAGTGGCAGGACTGTGGAGCATGCTGGCCCGGCAGCCGCTGTGGCACACCGACCTCTGGGGACACCTCGCATACGGACGCTGGATGACCGAACACGACGGACAGGCACCCCTGAGAGAACCGTTCCTGCCCTACGCCGACGACTCGCCACTGGTCAACACCGCCCGCCTGAGCCAGCTGATCGGATACCGTGTGCTGGCCGCCGGAGGAGTCGAAGCGCTGCAATTGCTGTACGCCACACTGGTCACCGGATGTGCACTACTGGCAATCTGCCCCGTCCTGGTCTCCAGGTGCCGCCACCGGATCCCTGCGGCGATCGCCGGAGCCGCCATCTTCCTGGCCGTCGGCTGGCAACAACTCGAGATCATCCGACCGCAATTGGCCGGACTGGCCTGCTTCACACTGCTGCTCGCCCTACTCCACGACCCCAGGCCGGCCTGGTGGCGAGTGGTCCTGGTCTCTGTCGTACTGGTGGCCTGGGGCAACCTGCACGGCTCGTTCGTCATCGGCTGGTTGCTGCTGACCGCACACCTGCTCGGCCGAGCCATCGATCGCGTCGCCAGAACACGCAGCCTGAATTCCTGGTGCACCGACCGCCAATTCATATTTCGACTCTGGCAAACAATCGTCGGACTGCTCGCGCCCCTGCTGGCCACCCCCTATGGATTCCACCTGCCGTGGGTCGCCTGGCGGATCGGCCGACACCCCAACCTGGCCGATATCATCGAGTGGCAACCGCTGGCATGGGACCAGCCACAAGCCAAGGCCATGCTGGTCGCCACCGTGCTGATCGTGGCGCTCGGACTCGCCAGCCGACAACCCGTTCGAGCCTGGGCCTTGGTGATGCTCGTGACAACCGGCATCGCCGCACTGGTGTGCTCGCGGATGATCAACTGGTGGGCCCCCGTCGCCGGACTGGTCGTCGCACTCCAGACATCAACACTCGGAAAACCGACCCCGTTTGCTGCCAAGCTGACCTCGGCCAGATGGCAAAATCCAGCCCGCCGTGGACTCGCTGTGGCCATGATCGCATTCGCCACAGTGATCGCGGCTCCGGCAGCTCGTGGCATGTTGACCGAGCGTGACAACCTGCTCGCGCGACGGCCAATCGTCTCGGCAGCCACGCCAATCGAAGTCACCGACTGGCTCCGCAAACACCCTCCACAGGGAATCGTCCTCGCCGCCTACGAATGGGGCGACTTCCTGATCTGGCAAGGGCCACCACGAATCCAATTGCTCGTCGCCTCGCACGCTCACCTCGTCCCCGAATCCGCGTGGCAAGACTACATCCAGGTGATCCGCGTCGCCGACGACTGGAACACGAGGCTCGATCGACACAACATCCAGACCCTGGTTCTCGATCGACACCGTCAAGCCGGACTGATCGACGCACTCGACTCCAAGAGCAACTGGAAACAGGTCTACGCCGACCAACTCGCTGAAGTCTGGTCGCGGGAACCATCGCGGTGACCTCGCGGACCACGAATCACCCGATCGCTTCGTCGATCGCCGCTCGAAAACCACTCTCGTCGTTCCGGGCAACCGCGAGAACCGCCCGCTCCAGGCTCCCAATCAACCTCTCCGACACCGGTACCGCCGTTCCCGGATCGGGCACTGCCGGAACCAGGCTCTCTGCAATCACCGCCGCCAAACGATCGATACCAGCACCGGTCAACGCCGACACCACCAGCGCGTCGCTTGGCAACTCGCCCTCGGCAACATCCCCCAGGTCACTCTTGTTGGCCACCACCAATGCCTCACTCAGCTCGTCCATCAACCGCCGACTGTCCCCGTCGACTCCCTGCGACCCATCGACGACCAGCACCACCAGATCGGCCGAATCCAGTTCCCTGCGAGCATGCGCGATGCCGATCGCCTCGATCTCGTCTTCCGTCGCTCTCAACCCCGCCGTGTCCGCCAACCGGATCGGCCACCCCTCCAGTGCAGTGTGGCCAACGACCACGTCGCGAGTCGTCCCCGGTTCGTCCCACACAATCGCTCGGCCGAACCCCAGCAACGCATTCAGCAAACTCGACTTGCCCACGTTGGGCAACCCGGCCAAGACCACCGTCGGCGGCACAACCAATTGCCGACCTAAATTCGACCACTCGAGCAACTCGGCCAACCAACCCGCCGCCTGATCCCGTTGCTTCCAATCCACAGAACCCAGCCGCTTCAAGGCATTCACCAACACTCCGGTTTGTTGATCCAGCAGCAAAGCGGCGGTTCGCCACGTGGTCGCCGCAGACAACGCCTGGGCCAATTCGATTTCAACCCGATTCGCAGGCCGCTTGCCGCCATCCTCGATCATCTCGACCCACTCGCACTGCGTCACTCCCACACCGGCCAGGTCCTCGAAAATCCGAGCCACCGCTGCAGTTCCACCATGACAGTGCAGTTCCACCCGTTCCTCGGAAACACGACACACCACAATCTGTTCGCCCGCCAACCCCGTCTCGACGTCGCCTCCGCGACCCTGCCAATGACCAAAGCAAATCCGGTTGATTTCCTGCTCGGCCAACATCTTCCCGTTGGCGGCAGCGAACAGCCGATGCCGGTCAATCAACTCGACCGCATCCTCGACCAGCAGACTGGCGACCGCCCCGCGACCCTTGGGCGTCAGGACCGCCACTCGAGCAGCACTCACGTCGACCGCCCGGCATCGTCCCCAAGTGCCACTTCGGCCAAACCACGCAGGCCCAAATGAGGCACCAGACGGGCTTCAGTCAACGCCGTGGCCAACAACGGACCACCGCCACCGGTCAGGAACAGCTCCGGAATCTCACTCTTGAACGAGTCCAACATGGCCCGGACCAGTTCCCGGACGGCTCCCAATTGACCAAAGAACAAACCGCTTCGGATCGCCGCACGGGTGTCCTGGCCCACCGCCTCGATCGGATCCGCTCCGAGTTCTTCAAGAGTGAGCAGTGGGAGCAGGGCGGTGTAACGATGCAGCGAACGGGCCAATAGACCAAACCCCGGCAAGATCGCTCCGCCCAGAAACACTCCGTCCGCATCAACCGCGTCGACCGTCGTGGCCGTGCCCGAATCGATGATGATCGCCGGGCGGCTGTCCGACACCAGACGGTTCACGGCCACTGCATTCAACAACCGGTCGATGCCGGTCTGATTCGCTTCGACCACGTCGGCCGTCCGGACTTCCAAGCCCAGGCAACCGGCGTCGGTCAACACGCGTGGCGCAGCCCATCCGACCGGCCAGTCGTCGACCACCCGGTCGCGAACCGCCGGGTTCGAACCCGCCACGATGCCACCTGGTCCGCCGCCGGACAACTCACCCAACCAGCCACCAATCTCCTCCCATGGCATCCGGCCATCCGGAGCCACAGCCAGCGACTGCATCAACTCGGGCAACTGCAACACACCAGCAGCGCCGGCCTCGGCCGACGATAACTCGAACATCCCAAACTTGATCCGGCTGTTGCCCACGTCGACTGCCAGCAGCCTGGACGCGGCCAGTGCACCCATCACGACATGTCCTCGATCGGTTCGATCCGTTCGATCCGTTCGATCCGTTCGATCCGTTCGATCAGGGCAGTCGCGAAGTCGGTCGTTCCCAGGTCGCCGCCAAGATCCCGAGTCAGACAACCGTCGGCCAGTGCCCGGTTATAAGCCCCCTTGATCCGCCCACCCGCCTCGCGACACGCCGTGTCGTTTCGGGTCTCGGCAATATGGTTCAGCATCATCACCGACGACATGGTCAACGCCAGCGGATTGGCCACTCCCTGGCCGGCGATATCCGGAGCCGATCCGTGGACCGCCTCGAACACAGCCAACTCCTCGCCAATGTTCGCACCCGGAACCACTCCCAATCCGCCGACCTGCCCGGCACACAGGTCGCTGACCACGTCGCCATAGAGGTTTTCGAGCAGCAACACGTCAAACTGTGACGGATCCTGGACCAGCTTCATGCAGCCGGCGTCGATGATCACTTCCTCGTACTCAATGTTCGGATACTCAGCTTTGTGCACCTGGCGAGCACAACGCAGGAACAGCCCGTCGGTCAGTTTCATGATGTTGGCCTTGTGGAAGACCGTCACCTTCTTCCGGCCACGCAGGTCGGCAAACCGGAACCCAAACCGTGCGATCCGGTCGCAGGCCGTCTCGGTCGCCACCTTCATGCTCATCACCACGCCCGGAGTCACTTGGTTCTCAATACCACTGTAAAGACCCTCGGTGTTCTCGCGGATGATCACCAGGTCGACGTCGTCGAATCGAGTCGAAACACCCGGCAGGTTCCGCACCGGTCGTACGGCGGCAAACAGGTTCAGCTTCTGACGCAGCTGCACGTTGATCGACGTGAAGCCTTCGCCGACCGGAGTCGTACACGGACCCTTCAGGGCCACGCCGTGATTCGCAATCGCTTCGATCGTCGAAGCCGGCAACACGTCCTGACCACGCTCCAATGCCGCCAGTCCGGCATGATGCACATCGAACGTCAGCGGAGCACCGGCCGCCTCGAGGATCCGGCAGGTGGCGTCGGTGACTTCCGGACCAATCCCGTCCCCGGGAATCAACACAACATCATGTAAACTCATCGGTAGAATGCCTCAGCTCTCGGTCGCCTCCCGTGCCGCCAGCACCCGCTCGTGGACGACCTCGCCGCCGCGAGTAACCAGCGTGCCACACACCACCTCGTCTTCGGACTCGACATCGATCTGCCCGTCTCGACACATGTGCAACAGAAAATTGGCCACGTTGTTGGCATACATCAGGCTGGCATGTGCCGGCACGGTGCAGTGAAGGTGTAACGGGCCGAGGATAGTCACCCCCGAGTCGGATGTGAAGTTCTCGCCCGGCTTGGTCAATTCACAATTGCCACCACGCTCGGCCGCCAAATCGACAATCACCGAACCGGGCTTCATCGCCTGGACCATCTCGGTCGTCAGCAGGATCGGAGCCGGTCGGCCGGGGATCAAGGCCGTGGTGATCACCGCGTCCATCTGGGCCAGGTGCTCGGTCATCGCCTGCTGCTGCCTGGCCGCCTGGTCCTGGCTCTGCTCCTTGGCATAACCACCAGCGTCCTCCGACGCGCCCGACGTGTCGATCAGCTCCAGGAACTTCGCTCCCAGACTCTCGACCTGCTCCTTGACCACCGGCCGAATGTCGTAGCCCCAGACCAAAGCGCCCAGTCGACGTGCCGTGGCAATCGCCTGCAAACCCGCCACGCCGGCACCCAATACCAGCACCTGAGACGGATGCAACGTCCCGGCAGCCGTGGTCAGGTATGGCATGACTCCAGGCAACGCCATCGCTGCCAGCAGGACCGCTTGGTAACCGGTCAGAGTGCTCATGGAACTCAAGACGTCCATCGACTGAGCCCGAGCGATGCGTGGGACCATGTCGAGCGAAAAGGCTGAGATGCTTCGAGCGGCCAGTTGATCGACCACTGCGTGTTCGATCATCGGATCGAGTACCGCAATCAACACCGCGGCGGTTGGGATCTGGTCGATGGTCTCGGAATCCGGAGGCCTGACGCACAGTACGATCTCGGACCCGGACAACAGGTCGGCACGATCCGCGACGATTGTCGCACCCGCTTCGCGGAATTCCAGATCAGTGATCCCCGAAGCCGTACCGGCTCCCGATTCGATGTGCACGACCAACCCCGCACGGTCCATCCGCTTGACCGTCCGCGGCGTCACCGCCACCCGAGTCTCGCCTGCGGCCAGTTCCCTGGGCACCACGACCTTCATGCTTGCCTTTCATATCCCACGCGATCAAGCGAGGCTAAAGCGATAGTGTTTCGATGAGTTGTTCGGCCACCTGCTTGCCGTCGCCAAAGAGCATCGCGCAATTCGGTGCCACAAACAATTCGTTGGGAATCCCCGCAAAACCCGGACTCATGCTCCGCTTGATCACGATCACCTGGGCCGCCTTGTCGACGTCGAGGATCGGCATGCCGTAGATCGGACTCCCCTCGGCCGTCCGAGCCGCCGGATTGCAAATGTCGTTGGCACCCATCACCAACGCCACGTCCGTTTCGGCAAACTCGGGGTTGATCTCCTCCATCTCAACCAGGTCGTCGTACGGAACATTCGCGTCGGCCAGCAACACGTTCATGTGGCCCGGCATGCGACCGGCCACCGGGTGAATCGCATACTTCACACTGATGCCTCGCTCCTTGAGCACGTCGGCCATCTCGCGGATGGCAAAATGCGCACCAGCCGCAGCCATGCCGTAGCCCGGGACGATGATCACGCGACGAGCATCAAACAACCGTTCGGCAGCCTCGACGGTCGAAATCGACTGAGGATCACCCTGCAGCTCGCCGCCGCTGAACTGAGCACCTCCGCCAGATCCTCCGACGGCACCGAACAACACATTCGTCAAGGAACGGTTCATGGCACGACACATCAACAGCGACAGCAGCAGGCCGGACGAACCGTCAAGGGCACCAGCGATGATCAGGACCTTGTTGCTGAGTACAAAGCCGGTGGCCGCGGCGGCCAAGCCCGAATAGGCATTCAGCATCGCGATCACCACCGGCATGTCGGCACCGCCAATCGGCAACACGAACATCACGCCAAACAACAACGCCATCCCGGCCAGCACAAAGAAGAAGACAGGATCCAGGCTGCCAACGACCAATCCGAAGATCAGGTACAGCATCACCAACAACCAACCGATGTTGACCACGTTCTGAAACGGATAGGTCATCGGCCTGGTGCTGATCAGGCCACGCAACTTGCCGAATGCCACTATGCTGCCCGTGAACGTCATCGCACCCAACATGATCTCCAGACCCGCCACGCCGACGTGGAATGAACTGAAGTCTGATGCGGAGGTGCCTTCGGGAGGTAGAATGACGTGACGGATGACTTCGCAGATACCTACCAGCCCACTGGCCGCACCACCCAAACCGTTGACGATCGCAATCCGCTCGGGCATCGCCGTCATCGGCATGAACACCGCCATCACCAGGCCAATCACTCCGCCAGCCACCATCCCCACCACGATCCAGCCCCATTGGACAATCAACCCGTGCTGCATCGTGCCAACTATGGCCAAGATCATGCCGCAGGCTGCCAGCAGGTTGCCCCGCCGGGCCGTCTCGGCCGAACTCAGGTCGCGGATCCCCACGATGAACAACACCGCAGCGGCCAGGTACAGCCACTCGGTCGACATCGGTACCAACTCGGCCAGTCCCTGCACGGTCTAACGACTCCCCTTGCGGAACTTCGCCAGCATCCGGTCGGTGATCGCAAATCCCCCCACCACGTTGCACATCGCACACCCCACGGCCAAACCACCCAATACGTTGCAGATGACAGGCTCGGCCAACCCCGCAGCAACCAGCGAACCGACCAAAGAAATGCCGGAAATCGCGTTGGTGCCGGACATCAGCGGAGTGTGCAACAGGGGCGGGACACGCAGGATCAGCTGGTGACCGAGAAACGACGCGAGAATAAAGATGTAGAGCAGGATCAGCAGCTCGGAACCGTCGACACCGTGATCGGTCGCAACCGGGACCGCCGGCAGCGTTTCGTGAGCCAACAGCATCTCCGGACGCAGACACGCCAAAGCCACGACCGTAGACAACAGCCACCCTCGCGTTCGACGTAGACAACGCACACGTTTCAAGCCAACACCCCGCTCGCGAAATGACACCGCGGGGAGATTAGTTCAACACCGCCGAACACGGCAAGTAAAGAAA